>Ga0247842_10000277_pt1 | contig 111801 bp, 113 predicted proteins | sample LaCruzMarch2015__3_FD_192411 | JGI IMG/M metagenome (GOLD analysis project Ga0247842, IMG submission 192411) | Freshwater microbial communities from meromictic Lake La Cruz, Castile-La Mancha, Spain - LaCruzMarch2015_19m | ecosystem: Environmental > Aquatic > Freshwater > Lake | place: Spain... | reverse complement strand
TATGGCCAATTCTTTACTTCCCAATCACCGGAATATAAATTGTAAGTATTCCAATCAGCTTCCTGCCAATTAACAGGAAGAGAACCTGCAGAAGCACTATCAAATTGTTCAAAAAGGAGAGTAGCTGAAACAGCGGCGCTTTGCATAGCTTGAGCAGATACAACATCAAAATATGTAATTTTATCTCTGTAATTAATTCCACCTATACCGTCAATAGCTTTAACTGTAATATAATATCTACCTAAAGAAAGGGAAGATGGTATTGTATATGCTCCAGCAAAAACTTCGTCTCCTTTCCCAGGATCTCCGTTCAAACCATTATCATAAAGAGATAAAGTTGTTATTGGTGTTGATGCAGTTGGTGAATTAAAAATATCAGCTGAAACAGAAGAAATCCCATAAATTGAAGTTGCTCTAGAAGAAATATTAATCTTTCCTCCCTGAATAATAGCAGAAGGAGAAACCTGAACGCTTTCAATAGACGGAAGAACTGCTGCTTGAGAAACGGAAAAACAGAAGATGTTAAATAATATAGAGAATGCGAAAATCGCTGAAAAAGTTAAATTCAGCTTACTTTTGAGAGTTTTTACCATATACACGTTATTATTTTAATTAATTATTTTTATTATTTAATTTGACCTTTTAAATATTTAAAAAATTATTCTATTCCCATTATGGTGTACCAATGCTCGTTCTGCCAAAAAGTATTTAAGACGTCATAACAAGAATCTACCTTGTCTCCTGCCCCATAAGAAAGTTGAGAATTATTCAAATAAGCGGCCAAAATATAAAAAGCTCTATCTCCACAAATTCCTTCTGTTGCTGCATAACGATAATAACGATAAGTACTATAACTAACCATTTTGCTAACAGTTTCAACGGGAACCTTACCAAAAATACCTTCAGTAACCAAAGGTTGTATAAAAGTATCTGCTGTCGGCATTCCGACGTTTCCTACATCCCAACCTCCAAAAGGGCATTCCTCTTCTTCACATACTCCTTCATTTTCTGAATCAGGATATTTTCCTTTTTTATCAAAATATATTTCTAAACTCTTTTGAATCTGGTCCATATCTGATATTCTTCTCGCATCTCTAGCTTTTTCTATTTGACCCTGAACATAAACTAAAACAACCGATGAAAGCAGTCCGATTATAGAGATAATGACCAACAACTCAATAATAGTAAAAGATTTTTTCTCATTTTTCATTATTCTAAATTTTCTTTCAAAACCCCAATTAAATCTTTAATTTTTATTCTCTCCTGTTTCATCGTATCGCGATCTCTTAAGGTTACATCTTCTTTTTCTAATGTTTCAAAATCGATAGTTATACAATAAGGAGTTCCTATTTCATCCTGTCTGCGATAACGTTTTCCAATGGAACCAGTCTCGTCATACTGACAAACAAAATAAGATCTAAGTATATTGTGTAACTCTTTTGCTTTCTTAACTAACTCGGGTTTATTTTTCATCAATGGGAAAACAGCAACTTTTATTGGAGATATTTTTTTATCAAATTTTAAAACTAATTCAATTTCTTTTACAGAATCTGTTGTCTCAGTTCTTCCTCCCTCAACCTCCTGATAAGCTTCAACTAATAAAGCGAGTAAAAGCCTGTCTATTCCCAAGCTCGGTTCAATAACAAAAGGGGTATATTTTTTCTTTGTTTCTTCGTCAAAATAATTCAATTCTTTCCCTGAAAATTTAGAATGTTGAGAAAGGTCAAAATCAGTTCTGTTGGCGATACCCGTTAATTCAGACCAGCCAAAAGGATATTTATACTCAATATCTATCGTTCTTTTTGAATAATGAGATAATTTTTCTTTTTCATGCTCTTTCCTTCTTAGGTTTTCTTTTTTAATACCAAGACTAATAATAAAATTCTCCCATTCATCTACCCATTCTTCATATATTTTTTCATCCTCGCCCGGTTTAACAAAATATTCTATCTCTGCCTGCTCAAACTCTCTTGATCTGAAAATAAAGTTTCCTGTAGTAATTTCGTTTCTGAAAGAACGGCCGATTTGAGCTATTCCAAAAGGAATTTTAAACCTCATTGATTCTTGAATTAAAGAAAAGTCCGTAAACATTGATTGAGCAGTTTCGGGTCTCAAATAAGCAACATTTGAATTATCTTCAACTGGCCCCAGAAAAGTTTTAAACATTAAATTAAAATTCTTGGCAGTTGTAAATTCTTTACCTCCGCACTGCACGCATTGATTTTTATCTTTTGCCTTACCTTTTCCAATAAAGTCTCCTTCTTCCATATGGTCAGACCTGAAACGAGAATGACATTCTTTGCACTCTACAAGAGGATCTGTAAAATTCTTCAAATGGCCTGATGCTTCCCAGGTTTTAGGATGCATTATAACCGGCGTATCAATCAAAACAACGTCATCTCTTTTTTGAACGAATCTTTTTAACCACTCCTGCTTGATATTATTTTTCAAAAGAGAACCTAAAGGACCGTAATCCCATAAAGCCTCAACCCCGCCATAAATCTCCGAAGACTGAAAAATAAATCCTCTTCTCTTACAGAGTGAAATTATTTTTTCCATTAAATTTAATTCTGACATTTTTATTGCACTGTTCCTTTTTTGCCGGAAACCGTATCGTCAGGTATATTTGTATTCAAAGAAGGATTAATAAATTGTAAAAGATTATCTGTCCAACTGTCTTCTCCGGTAATTACAATGTCATTCATTATATTCGGAGTCTGACCTCTCTGAGATTCTGTAGGAATAAAAGAAATTTGGAAGGCAATATTACGACCGGAAGCTAAAACCCCTTCTCCCTTAGCTACATCCCCCACTGACCAGACAATTTCCCGAGATTGGGAATCAAAAGCTATTTTTGAGGAAGCATCTTCAGGAAAAATTTTCCCGGTCAATTCAACTCCTTCTGGCAAAACTGTTTTTACTTTAACGTCTTTAACGTCTGAATAGTAATTCTTCACATACCACATAATAGTGTAAGTTGTCTGCTCTCCGACTTTAGGAGGAACAGGTCCTGAATTTCCAAAAACCTCGTCCTGATAATATCCTTTTTGAACTAACTCTATTTTTGAACTTACTTTAGTCACGAATTCCTGTTCAACTTGTGATATAAAAATTTTATTACTTAAATAAGGATTTTTCACATTTCCCAGGTCATCTTTCACTTTTATCCAAAAATCAACCATACCTTCCTCGGTCGGAGCCAAATACTGAAGTTTTGAAATCTTGCGCCAATCAAAAATTACCGAATTATCTCCTGGCTTACAATTTCCCACGTCTGACTTTACTGTCTGTAAATCATAAGCTTCTCCAGTAAGCTTACTAACCATAAATAAATTACTTAAAGAATCGTCTCCTATGTTTTTAAAATAAATTTCGTAATGCAACCATTCTCCGGGAACCGCAGAGTATTGCGGATTCTTATTAATTTCCTGTCTTAGATAAACCGTGGGATTAACCACTTCCACTCCTTTTTCCGCTTCTTTCAGTAAAATAAACTCTCCATCTTTCCAAATACCCATTTTTGCCCTGAATATTTTAACCTCTCCGGCATCAGCCGAAACTATTCCGGCTACCTCAATTCTTCCTCCTTGTCCCTTATTTAAAACAGAAATATCCCAATCCGTCTTATCTAAAGATTTCGGAGAAGATTCAATAAATTCAAAATCTGAAGGATATTCAATCTGAATTCTTATGCCGCCCAAAGAATATTCCAAATTTGAAAAATAATTTAATCTAAACCTGAATTCTTCTCCGGAATTAATCTTAGAAGGCAAATCAAACTCAAAAGTCAAAGGAGCTGATTTAATAGTAGTAGTAAAGGTAGTTGAAGATTCATACTTTGCTTTCAAATCTTTTGGTTGATAGCTCAAAGTAGCTTTTGCTAATTTCGCCTCTCCTTCTTTCCCTAATAATCTTATTTTAAAAGAAATATTCTTCTCTTCTCCAGGATAAATAGCTTCTCCCAAAGACTCTGCTCCTAAAACCTGATTTCTGAATATTTCCTCATCTTTCATAGAAAGAGACGGTGGTTCAAAAACAAGTTGCGGATTCTCCAATCGAAAATTACCATTGTTTTTATATTTAACAATATACTCAACCTCCTGACCCAAGTCCGCTTCAGTAGGTCCTAAAATCTCCAATTTCAAAACCTCCTTTGAATAAGTTCCTCCCCGCCAAGACCAAAAACCTATTATGGCAACGACCACGAAAATAATGACTAAAAAAATGATTGTTTTTCTGCGCATTTTATTATTTTAACAGATTATTTAATTACTTCCAAAACCGACCTAAGATAATTTTGAGAAATTAACTTTAATAGTTTTCCCTGCTCACTACTTATTTTTAATTTTAACAACGTTTGCCATCTTTTATCAAGAATAATCCTTAAAATCTTAATAATATCCTGATCTATTTTTTTGCCCATTTTTGATTTTTCTTTTAAAAAACATATCTGACACACTATTCCTCCTTCTCTTGAATTGAAATATAAATTATCAGGAAACAATTTTTTCTGACACAAGGAACAATTATATAAATGAGGTTTGTATCCTAAAATTGAGAGTAAGCTCCATAAAAAATAATAATATAATAAAAAAAGACGGTTCGAGGCTAAACAAGGATTATCTAACTTTTGAAAAACATCCGATAATAAATGCCAGAGTTTTTCATCAACTTCCGGCCCTCTTACTAAACCACCTAAATCTTTTGAAATCTTATGGGCAACTTTTAATCTTTTTAAATCTTTCCCTATATTTTTAAACTTCCTAATAGGAACTGCGTCGATCAGAGTCTTATATCTTTTCGCCTGGATAAACTCAATATCCGATAAATAAAAAGTTTCGGCTCCCGATTTTAATTTTGATGAAATCTTCCTGATTGCCTTACCCAGTATTTCTATCTTTCCATAATCTCGAGTAAAAACCGTAAATAACTGATCGGCTTCTCCCCGATTTTCTTTCTTAATAAAAAATCCTCTAGTACGATAATGGATAAACATTCTATCTCTAATATTTTCCCCTTAAGCCAAATTTACCCTCCATATATCTTCTCTCTCTGTTCAAATCGGTTTTTTCTTTAGCGGTTGGAGCTTTAGCTTCATTAGCCCTTAAAGTTCTAAGAACTTTTTTAGCTTCAGCTTCATTGATATAGCTCTGAAATTTATTATTAGGAATATCTTTCTCTATCATTTTTTTCACCTGCTCTCTGGAATAAATTATACCACCAGACCCTGGAATAACTCTTGAATCTTTACCAAACTTATAATTTAAATCTTTCCTTGTCCACGACTTTTTTTCCTGAAAAAAAGTCTTCGGCTGCTGTGCAATTGGTTGTGACTTTGCTGGCGCAACTGTTGATTTCACTCCCGGCCTTACTCCGCCCATCTGTTGTTTCATATCTGAAAGAGACATATAATTAAACTTTTTTAATTGCTAACCACAATTGATTATTATCGACCTTTACTTCTTCCGAAATGTTAAATCCTTTCTTTATTTTATCATCAAATTTAAAATACTTGATTTTCCCTTCCCTCAAAATATTATTTTTATTTCTTTCTAATATTTCTTTTAAATCAGGAACGCTATGATATATTACTGAAATATTGTCTTGCGGTTTAAGTTTTGATTTTTTTCTCATCTCCTGGATATAACGAATAACCTCTCTTATAGTCCCTTCTTCTTTAAGCTCAGAAGTTATTTCAATGTCTAATTCCACTTCTCCTTTAATACTGGAATCAAAAATTACTCCTTTTACATTTATTTCGTCTTTTATTAAATCCAGTAATTCTTTATCATTTTTAAGCTTATTATTCTTTATCTTCAATTTTGATAAAGGTTGTCTTACTTTTATCCCGGCCTTCGATCTCTCGGATAGAGCCATTACAACAATTTTTCTTATATCCTCCATTTTTTCTTCCAACTCTTTATTCATTAATTTTTTATCAACTTCCGGCCAATCAGATAAATGAATCGAATTTGATTTTTTTTGAATTCTTCCATAAATTTCTTCTGATATAAACGGAAGAAACGGAGCTATTAATTTATTTAAAGTCAAAATAACAAATTGAAAAACTGCCGACGCTTCCTTAAGCTCTTGTTTTGTCTTAGGTCTCTGGAATCTCGGACGAGATCTGCGAACATACCACTGAGATAATTCAGTTACCGCAAAAACTTCAATTAAGCGGGCAGAACTCGTAACGTCATATTCATCTAACTTTTGATTAACCGTCATAATTAAATGATTTAATTTTGAAATAATCCATTTATCTAAAATATTTTTAGGGTTAACTTTTAAGCTTTTTGCATTATTATTTTCTCCGTAAGTTTCAAAAAAGACAACGCAATTCCAAAAAATCATAATAAATCTCTTCAAACAACCTTCCACATCTTTCTCAGTAAATAATTTGGAATCCCCTGGCTGATTAATGGTATAAAAATACCATCTGGCCGCATCTGCCCCATATTTTTCAATAATATACCAAGGGTCAACAATGTTTCCCTTAGATTTTGACATTTTCTCTCCTTTTTCATCTAAGACATGACCTAAAGAAATTACGTTTTTATAAGCAGGACTGTTCTTTATCAAGGTAGAAATGGCGTGCAAAGTGTAAAACCAACCTCTTGTTTGATCTATTGCTTCAGAAATATAATCTGCCGGAAATTGTTTATTTTTATCAATTAAATCCTTATTCTCAAAAGGATAATGTTGTTGAGAAAAAGGCATAGAACCCGAATCAAACCAGCAATCAACGACTTCGCTGGCCCTTTCCATATAGTTATCGCATTTTGGACATAAAAATTTCACTTCGTCTATGTAGGGACGATGAAAATCTAATTCCATATTTTTATCATAAGGAAGGTTATTCAATTTTATCTCTCTTACTTCTCCAACTCCTATTTCTTTTTTCTTTAAAAGAATATCTGTAAACTTTTTAAGATCCTGACCGTACAATATCTTTTCAAGAAGAGTTATAGGCCTTTGGTGGCTGACTATTAAAATATTTTTACCCTCATATTCTTTATCTGTTTCTGCAATAAAATCATACATTCTTTTTTCAACATCAATATATGTTTCTCCTTTCGGGGGAGCTATAGAAAATCTTCTTGAATAATATTCCAATGGAGACAGTTCATCTTTTTTAGCCCAAAATTCTCCAGCCTTTTTCAACGGTTTTCCATTAAAAATACCTGAATTTATTTCTCTTAGCCTTTTGTCATATTTTGGCTTCAAATTCAGCTCTTCACCAATAATACCGGCCGTTTGTTTTGTCCTTAAAAGATCCGAAGAAAATATCAGATCTATTTTTTTACTTTTTGTTTTTTTTGCAGAAAGCTTAATCTGTTCCTCTCCTTTTTTTGTCAAAGGAGAATAAAAATTCTCCGGCCAACAGGAAACAAGATTTTTTATATTTTTTAAAGATTCTCCGTGTCTTAAAACGAAATAATTATTTTTACTGAATTTTTTAGATATTAAATCATCTTTTGAACCGACGAATTCTAAGTGGCTACATTTCTGACATTGCCAAATAGGTAAAGGAGTTCCCCAATACCTTTCTCTGGAAAGAGCCCAGTCTTTTATTTCCCTTAGCCATTCTCCAAAACGCCCTTCTTTTAAATTAGCCGGAACCCAATTTATTTTCTTATTATTTTCAATCAAATCTTTCTTAATCTTTGTCATCTCAATAAACCAAGATTTTTTAGCATAATAAATTAAAGGAGAGCTGCACCTCCAACAAAAAGGATAATCATGTTCGTATAACTCATCTTTAAATAAAATATTTCTTTTTCTTAAATCTTCTATTATCAGAGGATCTGCTTTTTTTACAAAAAGCCCTGCCCATTTTTTAACATCAAGGATAAATTTTCCTTCTTCGTCCACCGTCAATAATATCGGGAATTCAAGTTCATTTTTCGCTTTTAACTCTTTATTTTGTTTTTTTATAACCTCCATATCTTCTTCTCCAAAAGCCGGAGCAATATGGACTAATCCCGTTCCCTCTCCCAAAGAAACAAATTCTCCAGGGATTACTTTATAAGCACTCTTTAAATGATCATTACTCAAAGGATAAAAAGGATTATACCTCAAACCAATCAAATCTTTTCCTTTGAATTCTTTAACAACTTCTCCTTCTAAATTCAAAGCCTGCATTCTTTCTTTGGCTAAAATTAAATATTCTTCGCCATTTTTCACTTGAACATAATCAAATTCAGAATTTACTGCCACAGCAACGTTTCCCGGCAAAGTCCAAGGAGTTGTTGTCCAAACTAAAAGCGAAGTATTTTTATACCCAGAATTTAAAATATTAAATTTGACGTAAATCGCATTTTCCTTTGTTTTTTTATATCCCAAAGCAACCTCGTGAGAAGATAAAGATGTTCCACAACGAGGGCAATAAGGAACTACTTTATACCCCTGATACAACAATCCTTTCTCCCAAATCTTTTTTAAAATCCACCAAACAGTTTCAATATATCCCGTTTCATAAGTAACGTATGGATTTTCCATATCTACCCAGTAACCTATTCTTTCAGTAAGCTGTTCCCAGTTTTTTTTATATTCCCAAACCGACTCTTTGCATTTTTTATTAAACTCTTCTATTCCGTATGTTTCTATTTCCTTTTTACTTTTCAGACCAAGTTTTTTTTCAACCTCTAATTCGACAGGTAAACCATGGGTATCCCAACCTGCCTTCCTTTCAACCTTAAAACCTTTCATCGTTTTATATCTGCAAATTATATCTTTAAACGTCCTCGCTAAAACATGATGAATTCCAGGTTTCCCATTTGCCGTCGGAGGCCCCTCATAAAAAACAAAACTGGGCGCTTTTTTGCGCATTCTAACCGACTTTTCAAACGTTTTATCCTTCTTCCAAAAATTAAGTATTTTCTTCTCTAGTTGAGGAAAATTTACCCCCTCAGAAGTTTTCTTTGTTTTTTCAATTGTCATAATTGTCCTGAATACCCCGTTAATCTAATAATTTCTAACGGAGATTATTCCCACATAAATTAAATTGTACTACATCTTTTCAGGAGCTGAAACCCCCATTAAATCAAAAACATTTTTCAAAACCGTTTTAACCCCTAAAACTAAACTCAAACGAGCTTGGGTTAATTCTTTATCTTCTGAGATAACTCTGCAATCATTATAAAACTGGTGAAAAACAGTTGCCAACTCCATGGCATATTGAGGCAATTTTTGAATTTGATAGTTTCGAGAAATGTCCTCAATTATTTCTGGGAATTGAATAAGTTTTTTCACAAGCCCTAATTCACTTTGATGACTCAACAAACACAAATTACCAGATTTAAAATTTTTAATCTCTGACTTTTTTAATATGCTGCATATTCTTGCATAAGCATATTGTACATAATAAACAGGATTTTTTTCCGACTGTTCTTTTGCCAAATCCAAATTAAAATCTATATGAGTATCAATAGATTTAATCAAAAAGAAAAATCTGACCACATCTATTCCCACCTCGCTGATTAATTCCTCTAAAGTAACAAATGTCCCGCTTCTCTTGCTCATTTTCACTTCCTGACCATTTTCAACTAAACGGACAAACTGACCAATGACAATCTTTAATTTTTTATCAAATCCAAAAACTTTTGCTGCTGCCATTAACCGAGGAACATAACCCCAATGATCAGACCCCCAACTGTCTATCATTAAGGAATACTTACGAGAAACCTTATCAAGATGATACGCAATATCAGATGCAAAATAAGTCGGCTCACCATTCGCCTTAATTAACACTCTGTCTTTATCATCTCCAAGTTTTGTCGTAGCAAACCATAAAGCATCTTCTGACTTATATGTAAAACCTTTTTTCTCTAATAATTCTACGGCTTTTTTAACTAAGTTTTTTTCGTACAAAACTTTTTCTGAAAACCATACATTATATTTAACCCCTGCTTTACTTAACAGGTTTTTAGCATTATCCAACATTTTCTCAAGACCATTCTGTTTAAAAATTTCTATCCGTTCAATTTCAGGCAAATTTAAATATTTATTCCCGTCTTTTTTTATAATCTCATTTGCTATATCTTTTATATAGTCTCCCAAATAAAAATCTTCTCTAATCTCAACTTTCTGACCCAAAGCTTCACGATAACGGGCATCTATTGATTGACTCAATAATGAAATCTGCTTTCCATAATTATTAATAAAATATTCTCTCGTTACGTTGTATCCTGCTTTATCAAAAACATTAGATAAAACATCTCCCCAAAAAGCCCCTCGCCCGTGTCCCAAATGAAGAGGTCCCGTCGGATTTGCTGAACAAAATTCAATGTTCACTTTTTCTCCTTTTCCTATTTTTAAATCTCCATATTTATTTTTTTGTTTTAAAATTTCTCCAACCTGTTCTAGCAGATACTCTTTAGAAATAAAAAAATTAATAAAACCGTTTTTTACTTCTGTTTTCTCTAAAACATCTGACTTGATTAAATCTGCTATTTCCTGAGGATTCTTCTTTAATATTATTGCTATATTTGTAGAATAATCTCCATAAACAGACTCTGTCGGACGATCTAATTTAATATCAACCTCTTTTTTGTAGATGTTTTTTATCGATTTTTCAATTAAATTTTTAACTTCTTTTCTTATCATTTTCCTTCATTTTATCTCAATTTTTGCTAATATGGAAGAGATGACGGCTTTATCTGAGAATAAAAAAGCATATTTTGATTATGAAATCCTTGAAAAATTTGAAGCAGGGATTTCTTTGATTGGCCAAGAAGTTAAATCAATAAAAACAGGACACGTCAGCATAAAAGGATCTTATGTTGTAATAGACAGAAACAGCGAAGTTTTCCTTATCGGAGCCAATATACCACCTTACCAACCAAAAAATTCTCCTAAAGACTACACTCCGGAAAGACCGAGAAAACTGCTTTTAAAGAAAAGTGAGATTAAATATTTATTAGGAAAGTCTCAAGAGAAAGGCTTGACTTTAATACCTTTAAAAGTGTATACTAATAAAGGTAAAATAAAGATTGAATTCGGAATCGGAAAAGGAAAGAAAAAATTTGATAAAAGAGAAAATATAAAGAAAAGAGAGGCAAATAAGGAAATAGAAAGGACTTTAAAACGGGGGCGCACTGATTTGACGGAAATTTAACCAAGCTAGGCAGGCCGAGTATTCTCAAATCTCGCTAAACTTTGGGAAAAGGTAATAAGTGCCAACTTATTCCAAAAACAACCCGCTTTAGTGTACGCGTAAGCGTTTCCTAAGCGGCATCCTTCTTACTAATTCTCGATAGGTAAAAAAGGGTGTTATATCATCGAGATAGATAGTTCTTTCTTGACTTGGAGGCTATTGAAATTAATAAGTCAAAAGCAGAAAAGTTTTTTTCCTAATTCAAACTTTCTGCTCTAGAAAATTAGGATAAGCTTGTAGATCTACCTTTGGAAAAAATATCCGGACGGGAGTTCATCCTCCTCGCCTCCACAACATATAAAATCAAAATTTTTACACCAACAGAATTTATTTCACACATTTCATAAAAAATTAGTTGAACAAACCATTTATAAACAATCAAATAAGAGCCAGAGAAGTAAGGCTGATCGATGAAACCGGGAAACAACTGGGAGTTATAAGCACGATTGAAGCGCTCCGAATTGCCCAAGAACGCAGTTTAGATTTAATTCAAGTTACAGAAAAAGTTGAACCACCGGTCTGTAAAATAGGAGACTACGGAAAATATCTTTACTGGCTTGAAAAGAAAGAGAAGGGAGGAAAGCACGGCGGAGAAGTCAAAGGAATCCGATTAACCTTTAATATTTCCCCTCACGACTTAGAAACAAGAGCTTCCCAGGCTGCAAAATTTCTCAAGAAAGGAGATAAAATAAGAGTAGAAATGGTATTAAGGGGCAGAGAAAAAGCCCTTTCAGAAGTTTCCAGAGTAAAAGTTATTCATTTCATGGAAATACTGGGAAAATTAATCCCGATTAAAACAGAGAGAGAATTAAAAAAAGATCCGAGAGGATTTACGATGATAATTTCTAAAGGATAATAATATGAAAACGAGAAAATCAATTTCAAAAAGATTTAAAATAACAAAAAACGGCAAGATCTTAAGAAGACCGAGCGGTCTTGATCATAATCGGGCGAAAAAAACAGGGAAAAAAGTGAGAAACAGCCGAAAATGGGTTTTAGTCCCGAAATGCGAAGCTAAAAAAATTAAAAAATTAATTTCCAACTAATATGGTACGGGTAAAACGCGGAAAAGCTTCTCTTAAAAGAAGAAAGAACGTTCTAAAATATACTAAAGGTTTCCGTTGGGGAAGAAAATCAAAATTCAGAGCAGCAAAAACAGCTCTTCTTCACGCTTGGGAATATGCATACAGAGACAGAAAGAGAAAGAAAGGAGACTTCAGAAAACTGTGGCAAATACAAATTAATGCCGCCTGCAGAGAATCAGGATTATCCTATTCAAAATTCATTGCCGGATTAAAGAAAAACAAAATCGGACTTGATAGAAAAGTTTTATCAAGTTTAGCCCAAAATCATCCTGAAATCTTTAAGAAAATATTGGAAGAAGCAAAAAAATAAATTGCAATAAAAAAAGACCACCCCATACCATTATAGGGTGGTTTTTAATTAGTCTAAATCACAATCTACACATAAAACATCTTTGGAGAGACCTATGGCCTCGACTAAATCCTCAATCTTATTATATTCCAAACTGTCAACGTTTAAAGATTTAATTCTGCTTTCTTTAGAAGGGAATAAGCTTACCAGAGTTTCTCCTCTTTTTGTTGTTTTTCCCCAAGGACAATGAGAACGTAATTCGGGATTAGAAATTCGAAGATGAATAGCTTTCATTCCCAACCTTTTAAGTTTTGGGACTAAATTAGCTCTTGTTTGAACTCCGCGTACCAAAGAATCATCGTTGACCACTATTTCTTTTCCCCGATAATAATCTTCTCCGCTTTCTAAGATCTTTATATTAGCTTCAAGTTCTCTAGCTTTTTCGGTGGACGGAGTAAAACTTCTACCGGCATAAGGATATTTCAATAAAGCTTCGTCGTAAAAAGGTATTTTATTTATCTTTCCCTCGTTCATTTGACGACAAAACTCCTGATGATATCCTATTGAATGGAATCTTCCAGAATCAGGAACAGGAACAACTACATCTGGAATAAACCCTTTCTCAATATCACGTTTAGCTAAGGCTGCTCCCAACCTCTTTCTGACGGCTGAAGCGGCAATACCATTAAATACTGAATTTGCAAAAGAAGTATAAACCCAGATGAAACTACAAAACTGAACTTTCCCTCCGGTCACCTTTCCCTTAATATCGTAAGTGCCGTTTTTCATTAAAATGATTTCCCCTGGCTCAAGAGTGCGCACTAATTTAAAACCACGATTAGTGAATCCGTTCGATTCAGAAGAAACTACAATTGCTCCTTTTTTCTGTCCGATAACCACAGGCCAATGCGCATTAGGGCAACAAGTAAAGTATATTCCCTCTTTAGTAAGCATCGCTACAGAATACGCACCTTTAATTTCCTCTGCTAACCTTTTAATGCCTTCTAATATATTTTCTTTCTGAGCCAAAAGTTTAATGATGATTTCTATATCATCTCCTCTCTCAAAGGTATGTCCAAAGTCTTTAAACCTCTGTACCAAGTCCGGAAGATTAATTATGTTCCCGGAAAAACAGGCGCTTAATTTTCCCAATCTTGAATCCGTAAAAAACGGTTCTCTGTCTAAGCCGCAGAAACCGATTCCTTCCGTTCCCTCAATGCCATTTAAATCATTTTTAAAATTAGGCCTAAACAACCCTCTATGCGTTCTGGTAATAATTTTTTCTGCCCTGTTTTGGTTAAAAGTCGACAACCCCCCATATGCTTCTGCCCAATGCTGCAGATAAAACGTAAGCCAAAAAAGATCTTGAGTAAAAACTCCTTCGTATTCTTCGGGATTGACACTTAAAGCAATTATTCCTGACATTTCTTCTCCTTATGTGTAATTTATTTTTAACTATGTTTATAAAGAACAACTCTCCCATTGATTTTTACCACACCTTCTTTCTTAAGTAAACAAGCATTTTTTTACTGTTTTACATTCCTTGCTTTAAAAGAAACTCTTCTGTTTTTTTAATAATTTCTTTAGCATTTTTAAAAGTTGATTTTTCTACCGCCTCTTTATACGGTAACCACAGATATCCGGTATGTTCATCAGAAATTTTAACCTTTTTTTCTCCGGTTTCTCCTAAATAAAAAACTACTGTTTTTATTATTGTTTCTCCTTGCCATTTAAAAAAATATTTAATTACTTCACGAAATTTCGGAACCAATTCCAAGTGTTTAATCCCAGTTTCTTCAAAAACTTCCCTCCTCATGGCTTTACTTTCTGTTTCTCCTTTTTCAATGTGACCCTTTGGAAAATCCCAATAAGACTTCTGCTTTCTCACTCCTCCAGGGTAATTCAAAAGAAGGTAAAATCTTTTACCTCCTTCTTTTCTAAAAATTACTGCTCCGGCTGATCTTTCTATTGGCATATTAAATCTCTAAAATTAACGGTATCTCATTACAGTCAAAAGGAAATCTTGAACACTTTACGCATTCCTGCCAAATTTTTTGAGGCAAACTGGATTTTTTAATAGTTCTAAATCCCAATCTTTTAAAAAACTTTACATTACCCTCAAGAGTTAAAGTAAATATCTTATTTATTTCCATTTTTTTCGCTTCATTAATACATGCTTCCACCAGTTTTGTTCCTATTCTCTGTTTTTGAAATTTTTTAGCTACAGCCAAAGACCTTGTTTCGGCCAAAATACGTTCGCTATTCCCGGGTCTATATTCTTTACCTAAAATATGTAATGCGCAACAACCAATAATTTTTTTATTACGCTCAGCCACAAAATAATCCCTGATATCTCCATAGATTTCATAAATAGGACGGAAAAGCATAATTCCACGCCTAGCATAAAAATCGGTCAGTTTCTTTATATTTTCCGCATCACTAATTTTTGCTTTTCTAAAAATTAATTTATTTTTCATTATTTTTTAAAATATTTTAATAATTTATCTAACGGCTGAGTATTTATAATATCTGTTTTTTCCGCCCAGCCTCTTCTGGCCTGAGATACTCCAAATTCAATTAACTTTAACTGATCTCTGCGATGACTATCGGCATTAATTATCATTTTTACACCAAAATCCTTCGCTCGTCTAATATTTTTATCATCTAAATCCATTCTTTCGGGAGAAGAATTTATTTCTAATATTACCCCGTATTCTTTTGCCACCTTTAAAATCTTATCAAAATCAATCTGATATTCGTCTCTCTTTTTTAATATTCTGCCTGTTGGATGAGAAAGAATATCAACATTAGGATTTTTCATCGCTTTAATTATTCTCTCTGTCATTCTTTCTTTCTCCATTTTCATATTAGAATGAACCCCTGCTATTACAAAATCTAATTTTTCTAAAACTTCATCTTTAATATCAATTGAACCGTCAGGTAAAATATTAGCCTCACACCCATGTAAAATCCTGAAATTCTTAAATTTTTTATTTAAAGAATCTATTGCTTTTTTTTGACGGAGTAGTTTTTTTTCATCTAATCCATGTTCTATTTTTAAAAATTTAGTATGGTCAGAAATACCTAAATATTCATAACCCATTTTTTGACCGGCTACCGCCATTTCTGAAATTGTATTTGATCCTCCGTTCCAATTAGAATGGCAATGTAAATCACCTTTTATATCCTGTCTATTAATAATTCTAGGTAATTTATGCTTTAAAGCCGCTTCAATTTCCCCCGAATTTTCTCTCAGCTCTGGCTCAATCCAGTTCATTTTTAAAAACTTATAAATACTTTCTTCTGTTTCCCCGGCAACCATTTTAGGGCCTCGAAACAAACCATACTCTGAAAGTTTTAACCCCTTATCCATGGCTAATTTTCTGAGAGAGATATTATGCTCTTTTGAACCTGTAAAATATTGTAAGGCAGAACCATAAGATCTCTCTTGAACTACTCTTATATCCGCATCAAACCCGTCTCTCATTCTGACCGAAGATTTAGTATTACCTTTGCCCCAAATCTTAACTACACCAGGTAAAGAAGTAAAAAAATCCATTACTATTGCCGGTTTTTTAGAAATAACCAAAAAATCAACATCCCCAATAGTTTCTTTCTTCCTTCTAATAGAACCACAGGTAGAAATAGCCTTTACCTCTTTTAAAACTTTTAATTTATCATAAATTTCTTCTACTATCGGTAAAATATCTCCTAATAAAAACCTTCCCTTACTTCTTTTTAAAAAAGCTATTCCTTCCAGAATATTCTTTTCGGTTTTTTGACCAAAACCGAATAAAGGAGCTATTTTATGAAGCTTTGCAGCTTTAGCTAAATCTTTTAAATTTCTGATTCCTAGTTTTTGATAAAGTATTTTAGCTTTTCTTGGTCCTACTCCTTCAACACCTATTATCTCTTCCAAATCCAGAGGAAGTCTTTTTTTAAATTGTTCGTAATATTTAATTTTTCCGGTCTTTAAATATTCCTCAATACTTTGAGCGATACTTTTTCCAATAGCCGGAAGATTTTCAAGAGCTTCTATTCCTCCCTTTTTATAAACTTCTTCAATATCTTCTTCCAGCGTTTCCAGAACTAAAGCTGCTTTTTCATAAGCTTGAGGCTTAAAAGCCACTTCCTCCATAGCGAGATAATTAGCTATCCCATAAAATATTTTAGCTATTTCCTTATTTCTCATACCATTAATAACAGGATAAATAATTAAAATTCGTAATCATCAACAAAGCTATTTACTCTCTTAAAAAGCATATTTTTTATTAAAATAACTCCCAACCGGAACAAAGCTACTATTCCGACTAAAGAAAGAATTATTTCCGCTACTCTGATAATCATAGTAAAAACTGTAGCAAGAGAAGGGGCTAACCCCAAAGAATTAAAAGCAAAAGTCTGAATTGCTTCATGACTTCCCAAGGCCGTAGGAATAGGAATCATTGATGCTAAATAATTAAATCCCAGCAAAGAAAGAACTGGTAAAGCTCCAATGTTTTCACCTAAAAAGAAAATTAAAATCCATACCCTGAAATACATAAAACCTGCTCTCAAAAAAGAAAGACTAAATCCTTTCCATAACGCTATATTTCTGGGTCGAAAGAAATTAAAGATCTCTTTTTCTGTATCTAGCGGCTGCTTTTTATCTCCCCTTACAAAAAACCTGACAATACTTTCATTTTTTAAGCATTTGAAGTAAAAAAATGATATTCCGGCAGCAAAGATAAGAAAAGCTCCTCCAAAAATTAATCCTAAATTAGAAGGAGGAGATCCTATTCTAAATATGAAAAACAGACTACCAAAAAAAATAACCACTAAATTAGCGGTCCATTCTAAAATTCTGTCTATTACCACCGAAGCCATTCCTTTTGACCAAGGGACCTGGAGTCTCTCTTTTAGAATATAACTACGGAAAACTTCTCCTCCCCAAAGTAAAACCGGAGCCAAAAACATTATTGCAAAACCCGACAAATAAGGGCTTAAAAGATTCCTAAAAGAAACGTTTATACCTTCTCCCTTTAAAATCTCTTTCCATTTCCACGTCCCTATTAAAGCCATAAAAACAGTCAGAACTAAAATAACTATTCCCTGCCAACCGGCAAAAGTAAGAAAATCTTTTCTTATTTCCTGCCATCCAACTACTCCGCCTATCCATATAAACAAAATAATACCGATTAAAAAAGATAACAGAAGCAGAATAAATTTTTTCATAAAATTGATTTTACCTCATTTTTCTTTCTAAAAAAGAAACTACTTCAGGCTGAACTTCCGGCCAAGAATATTGATGACCGGGCATATAGAAAAATTGAGAAAGACCGATATTCTGTCCGGAGACTTTCGCTAAAGACCATCCAGACATACCTTTAAACAAAGTAGAAAACAAAGTTTTTGCTTCTCCTTTAACCAAGGGATCTTCTTTGTTATTGTTTACCATCAAAACATTATCTGAATTTAATGTTTCTTTCCAAAAAGGAACTCCAACTTCAATGGCATAAACTTGATTTTTAAAACTGCTCGAAATATTTTCCATTACTTTATCAACAAAAATACCTCCATTACATAAACCCGCAATAATTATCTTTTTACCAGGATTTTTCTTTAAAAAATCATTAATATTTTGAGAGAAATCTTCTGCTTGTTTTTCAAACAACTGAAACATTTCTTTTGCTCCGCTTATCTTCCCGTAAAAACTATTTTCAGTCCTTTCGTAAGGAATAACTATTGAACTATATCCCCATTGGCTTATTGAGTCCTGAATACCCTGTATAATAGGAGCAAAATCTTTAGCTTCTTTTAAAGGAGTATTCCCCCAACCGCCGGAATTAAAAATGACTATAACATCGTCTTTGGGAGGTGAATTAAAAACTTCTCTGAATTGAGAATTCCCCGGTAAAACTTCAGGAACAAAAAGGAAGAATACTCCTCCTAAAAAAACTAAAGAGTAGATTAAATATTTAATCTTTCCCATTTTAGTAGAATTTTTTCTCTATAGCCTTGATTAAATCAATTAAGGCAGGATCATCTATAATCTCCTTTATCCATCTATTCCAAAGCTTGTGCTGTATTTTACCGTGTTTTTTCCAATATTCTATGCCTTGCAAAAAATTTACCGCTTTATCCGCTTGTCTGACAAATCTGGCTTCTTTACTTAACCCTTTTGAAAAATCCAGCCAAATATTTTTTATTTCTGACCTTAATTCTATCGGAAGATTTGAGATAAGCTTTTTCATCGCTTTCTCCTCCAGTTCATTCTTTTTTTTATCTTTTTTTATTCTTAATGCGTTAGTCAATTTTGGCCACTTTTTTAAAACCTCTGCCGCCTTTTTTTTATCTTTGGGCAAAAGAGGATCATATGGAGTGAAATCAGGAGAATAAACCTCGCATAAATCATGAACTAAGGCTAATTTTAACACCCTTTCTATATTGAGCTTCTTTGTCTTTCCGATAACCCAAGCTAAAATAGTCAGATAAAAAATATGCTCAGCAGTAGTCTCTGAGTTTTTTATCCCATGCATTACCCAACCCCTCCTTTCTTTGCCCTTTAATTTTCCCGTTTCAATTAAGAAATTAAGTATATTTTTCATAAAATAAACTTAAAACCAGGATTTTAACCTGGTTTGATAATACCATAATCTTATTTTAGTTCAAATCAAAAAACTTGGAATAAATACTCTATCCAATATGGTATTTTATCTTCTTAATCTTATAAATAGTTTCAACAGGAGAAGAAACAGAGACTAATTCTCCTACTTTATGCCCTAAAAGTGCTCTCCCTACTGGAGATTCGTTTGAAATCTTGCCAAGAGCCGGATTAGCCTCTAATGTTCCGATAATCGTAAACTCATCTGACTGACCCCCGACATCAACAAAAACTGTCGCCCCCAAACCTATAAAACCCTGCTTATCTTTATGAGGAGTTTTAATTATTTCCATATTCTTTAAAATATACTCCAATTCTGTTATTTTTGAATCCAAAAATCCCATATCTTCCTGAAAAGACAAATACTCAGCGTTTAAATCTTCCGACTGTAAAACCCTAGGAACATCTCCCTTGGTTTTAAGAAGTTTAACCTTCTTTAAGTCTTCGTATTCTTTTTTTATCTTTACTAAGCCTTCTTTAGTTATATAATATCTCTTTTCTTCTTCCATGTTTTTTAAAAAAATATCCCTTTTTTGAGGAAGGGGTTTTATAGTTTTAATTTGATTATGTTTTGTTTAAAACCTTCAACCCTTCCCTAAAAGTAAAATGACGGTGGCGTATGACCATTTAATATTAACCATGGGACAAAAGGTATTTACTTGTTGAAGTTTGTTAAACATGTTATCAATATTTGATTATATGCCCTCAAGAAACCTTGTCAAGTTCGAGTTTTTTAAAAAAATTCTGAATTTTTCCGACAATCTCTGTCGGAGTAAAGTTTGTTTTAATTAAATAATCTTTCGCTCCTAAATTAAAAGCTTTTTTCTTTGTTTCAGGATCGTCATAATTTGAAAAGATAATAACCGGAACTTTTGATAATTCAGGAATATCTTTTATTCTCTTCAATAATTGTATACCGTTTTCCTGTGGTAACAAAATATCAAGTAAAACCAGATCTGGTTTTTCTTTTTTTAATAATTCAAATCCTTGTTCGGCGCTGTTTGCCATAACCGTCAAAAATCCTGACTGAGAAAATTTGTCTTCATACATATCAGATAATAATTTTTCATCTTCAATAATTAAAATTTTATACATATTTTTTAATTAATTGGTAATTCTGTATAAAAAGCGGAGCCCTTACCTTTTCCTTCTGACTCCACCCAAATTTTACCATGATGAAGATCTATATATTTCTTAGCGATATAAAGGCCTAAACCCGCTCCTTCTATCCAATAAGCAATTCCGGCTGCTCCTCGGGTGAACCCTTCAAAAACCATTTTTAATTCTTCTTCTGTAAGCCCTTCTCCAGTGTCTTTAATAGAAATCCGAATAACCGAATCTGTTTTTTCAGCTTTAATTTCAACCTGTCCCTTCTGAGTATATTTAATAGCATTATCTATGAGGTTAGAAATAACCTGGCTTATCTTCAATTTATCAATTTCAATTTCTGGCAGATGAGACTTTGGTTTATTCCAAATAATCTTCAACCCTTTAATTTCTGCAGTATGTTCCATTTCTTCATAACAAGCGGTAATAAGCTCTTCAACTTTAGCAGGAGCTTTATTTAATTCCATTTTTCCTAATTCAATTTTTGAAATATTTAATAAATCATTCACGATTCTTACCAATCTTTCAGTAGACCCTAAAACATTGTTCAGAGGCTTTGAAGCTGAGCCAGGTAACTTACCATAGCTACCTTCTAAAATCATTGAAATATATCCTTTAATGGCCGTTAATGGAGTTCTCAGTTGATGTGATGCTAAAGAAATAAACTCTGACTTTGCTTTATCTAAAACCTTTAATTCTTCATAAGCGCTTTTTAACTCTTTAGTCTGAGCATCTATTTTTTCCTGAAGATTTTCAGATAAATCGTGAACTTGATCATATAGTTTAGCGTTTTGTAAGGCTATTGAGGATTGATTGGCTAAAGTATTTAAAAGTGATATATCTTGTTGGGAATATGGATCACCTGAAATTTTATTTCCCAAAACAATCATGCCGCTAATTTTATTTTCAATAAAAAGAGGCAAACAAAGAGCCGCTTCAATCTTTTTCATATTTTCTCTTATCTTTTCCAAGCTTTCTTTTTCTTCTTTTTTAAAAGCATCCTTAATAATTAAAGATAATTCTTCATAAACTAAAGGCGCTTGGTTTTTTTCCAGCCAGGCAGTTAAAAAATTATCCCTTACCAAAGATATCCCGTTTTCCTCTCTAAAACCGATGTTTTTTTGAATTCGATAGTCTCCATTACCTTGTAATCGCAAAAGAATTACAGTTCTATCTAGCTTCATTGTATTTGTCAAAGTATTAACAATCAAAGAAGAAAGGCGATCTAAATCTAAAACTTGAGTTAATTTTTTACCTAAATCAGTCAAAACCGTCTGATATGAATAAAAAGTATAATAAAAATATTTAGAAGCTAATTTTTCAAAAAACTGAAATACTGGCTGAAAAAATAAAATACCAATAGCTGTCGCAATGGGAGCAAAAATATTTATAGAAACAGGCACCTGTAATTTATTATTTAAAAATATTAAGAAAAATACCAAACCAAAAACAGAAATTATTGAAAGAAGATAAACAAATGTTCTCCCTGTAATAAAACGAATATCCATAAACCTATATCTTATAATTGCGTAAGTCAAAACTAGAGGAGATAAGAAAATTAAAAAATTTCCATATGGAGGAAAATAAATACCATACCATGGAGGAACATTGCTTCCTACCCCAACTAACCATAAAATCCCAGCTAATATCCAATATTCAATTTGAGCTTTTTTATAACCAGAAAATTGATTAGATTTTTTTGTAAGAAGTATTAAAGAGAAAACCATTAAAAATATACACCAAATAAATTCAATATTAATTCCTATCGTTGCTATAGGCCAATAGGAAAAATAATATACTATTGTTGTTTCTTTATTTATAAAAAACGGAGTGAAAATCGAGATAAACACTAAAAATGATATTAAATAAGAAATTTTTAAAAAAATTTTAAATCTTTCTAATAAATTTAACGTTAATAAGCTAAAATAACAAAAAGCAACTGCAGAAATAAGAGGACCAGACATCAATATACGAAGAAAAATTAAAGATTCTGCTTCTGTTTTGGTAATTTGCCAAAATCCATAAAAAAATCCCCATATAACTAATCCAAAACACGCTAAACTCACAATTTTATTTTCTAATTTTTGCCTATTTTTAAAATAAACAAAAATACAAAAAAATAAAATTAGAAATCCATTTATAAATCCTGATAAGGCGAGAATGTTCATAATCGAAAAATAAAAACCCCCGAGATATGTTATTAAATTTTAACACATCTCTAGGGGTTAGACAATTTACGACTTATAAACCCGGTTCGCCTCTCCTTGATGACCGAAAGTATATTCCCATTCTGAGTTTACAAAACCAACAGAGGAGGATATTTCTTCATATCTTGCACGAGAAAGAATGGGATAAATCCCGCTTTTTCCTTTTTTAAGAAGCGTTTTAGTATGTTTCAAAATCATTACTATTCCTATAGGAAGGAATGTTTTCAATTTAAACCACAAATAAGGATTGAGAGCATAACCAACAGAAGGAATCACTCCCAGAATATTATTTGCATCCTTGCAAGGAGAGCTCCAAACCAGCACTCCTCCAGGTTTTAAAACACGATATATCTCTTGAAAAAGTTTTTTAAGACCAGTTTCGCCCGTCTCTCCTTCATGCTCTATTATAAAGGTGAAAGCACAATTAACAATAATCCCGTTAAAAAAATTATTGGGAAAAGGTAGAGAGTCTGTCAAACTACCATAAACCAATTCTACTGCCTGAGGCCTCTCTATATTAAGAAGTTCTCCCCGAGCTGCCGCTAAAAAAACATCCATCGCATATATTTTCCCGATGTCTTTTGTCTTTTTCAATATAAGCTTGCTCATTTGAAGAGCCCCACAACCGAGATCTCCCCAAACTTCATCTCTTTTAGGATTAATAAACTGATCAATCGCCCTTACCATGCTTTGATATGTCGGACTTTCGTAATAGGTGCGCCTATACTTAATCGAAACGTTTTTAGCGTAACTATCCCAATAAATTGACTCTTCCGCAAAAAGTAATAATCTTTTTCTTGTTTCTGTATCTATATTTGAATTTTTAGCAAGAAAATTCTCAATAACACCCGGAATCAAATCGCCATTATTTCCTTTTCCAATCATACTATATAGTCCCTTCCCAACATTCTTCGCCGATGATAGTAATATTGAATCTTTAATTCCTTTGTCGATACCGACATCTCCGTTTTCTAGTCCTTTTTTATCATTAACTGTCATGTTAAGCCTCCTTTAAATTTATTTTCAGTGTATTCAATTTATAAAGAGGGAAGAAAAATCTTCCCGTAAGCTAATATTAATGGATTAAATATAGCTGAAACGAAAATCTTTGTCAACTTTTATTGACAAAATAAATAATAATAACAAAATATACCTAATTTTGAAGCTAAAACTATAAATCTCATCTGTAAAATAATCATTGACAATTTAATAAAATTGACCTTTAATGAAGTATTAAGTACTATAAACTTATGCAAAATACTCCAATAGAATTAGAGCTTAGAAAGCTGGGATTAACAGAAAAAGAGGTTAAAATTTATTTAGCCGGTCTTGAATTAGGCCCAGGCCCCGTCCAAAAAATAGCTCTAGCCACAAAAATAACAAGACCAACTGTATATGAAATTATAAAAAAACTTGAAGAAAAAGGATTATTTGCTGAGACAAAACAAAAAACAAAACGATTTTTTGTCGCCCAGTCACCAGAGAGAATTTTAAATATTTTAAGAACCCAAAAGAGGGAAATTGAAGAAAAAGAAAGAGAATTTATCAGAATCATTTCTTCTTTAGAAGAAAGATACTCAAAACAAGAAGGAGTAAGGAGCTATAAAGGAAAAGAGGGATTAGACTCTTTAGAAGAAATATTTTCTTTCTCCCCCACTTCTAATGTCACTATTATCAGTAATACAAAATCTCTTAAATTTAAAAAAGCTTTTCAAAAAATTAAAAAAAGACTAGGAGAAATAAAATTAAGAGAAATAAAAAAGAACCTCGACGGAACTATGATTATTTTTGATAAGATAATTTTTCTTCCTTCAAAAAAACAAGAAGGCTTTCTGATAGAGAACAAACTAGTAATAAACCTAATTAAATCTATTCTCCAATAATTTGAATTTGAATTTTTCTTTTTTTAGATTGATCCAATTCAATTATCATCACTCTTTGCCATTGGCCAAGTTGGATTTTTCCGTCAATCAGATTTAAAACAATATTTGAAGGCAAATGAACCGCTTTACAATGAGAGCTACCGTTCACACATTCCCCGTCACAAAGATTCACTGTTCTCTTCTTAAAATCATCATGCTGATAAGATAATGATTTAGAAGCCGTATTTTCTAAATTCCTTTTTATATCCTCAATTAACAGAGGTTCGTTTTCATTTAAAATTATGGCTAAAGTAGTATGAAGAGATTGGATATTAACCAAGCCGTTTTTAATCTCGTTTTCTTTAATAAAAACATCCACATCGTCTGTTATATCAATAAAATCAAATTCTCCTTTAGTTTGATATTCAATTGTTTTATTTTTAGCCTTCATAATTATTTAAAATTAATTTCCTCTTTCCATAATTAAATCGCAAATATCCGCTAAAGATTCATTCCACTCGTTTTGAGGTAAAAGACTAAGATTAACTTTAGCTTTTTTAACAAACCTTTCTCCGTAACTAATAGCTCTTTCTTCAGCTTTAGTTTTTTTAATCAATTCTATAGCCCGACCGATATCTTTTTCAGAAATTACGTTTTTACGGATAATCAAAGAAAATTCTTTCTTATCTTTCTGAGAAAATTCCTGACAAGCAAAAGATATGACTGCATTCCCCATTTTCCCTTCTCGAATATCTTTTCCTATTTCTTTGCCAAATTTCTTCTCTTTTCCAAATATATCTAATATATCATCTTTAATTTGAAAAGCTACTCCCAGATTAAATCCGTAACTCTTTAAAGTTTTTATTTGCTTTTCTTTAGCTCCGGCAGAAATGGCACCCATTTCACAACAACTTTGAAACAAAACTGCTGTCTTTTTACCGATCATCTCAAGATAATTCTTTTCAGAAACGTTCCTGTAACGATTTTTAACGATATAAGGCTCATCTTCCCGACCGGACTGTTCGAATAATACATCTGAGATTTCTCCCTCAACAAGTATTTTAAGCGTTTTAGCAAAAATCTCAGATATCTTAACGGGACACAAAGAACGATTTGCCGCCTGAAAAATAGCCGCCCCCCAATCAATACCTATACACTGAGCAATAGATCTGCCAAATTTAGCCCAAACAGTCGGCTTCCCCCTCCTTAAAGTACTATTATCAATTATATCATCGATAATTAAACTGTAATTGTGCAAAATTTCCAAACCGGCGGCAAGATATAAAACATCCTTTATTTTCCCGCCAAAAAGATTAGCTGAAGCTATGGCTAAAGCCGGTCTTATCCTTTTCCCGCCAGTATTAATTTGATATTCAATTATATCCTGAAACTTTTTACCAACATAAAAACTCAGTAGCTTTCTTATAACAGGATCTACTGTTTTAGCAGTTTGAGCTAAAAATAAACTTACTTTCTCTTCTTTTTTAGTCATAGTTAATTCAATACTAGCACTTTATTTTTTGATTAAAAAGAAATAGAATAAAATAAAATACTACTGACAGACAATGAAAATTATTATTGCAAAAAATATTGGTCTCTGTACTGGAGTAAAAAGAGCCTTAGATATTGGTTACGATTCTTTAAAAAAAGATTTAAAACCTGTTCAGTTTTTAGGCGAGATCATCCATAACGAAAAAGTAATCAAAGATTTTAAAATAAAAGGTGGAAAAATTATCTTTGATCCTAAAAAAGCAAAGAAAGGCACTTTGGTAATCAGGGCCCATGGTATTCCTCCACTTATTTTCACAAAAAATATTATAATAAGAGACGCTACTTGCCCTTTAGTTAAAAGAGCTCAAGAAGCGGCAAAAACCCTTTCTCAAAAAGGATATAAGGTTATTATTATTGGAGAAAAAAACCATCCAGAAGTAAAAGGAATAAAAGGATATGTAACCGGTAAAGCTATAATAATTGAAAACGAATCTCAAGCTAAAAAATTAAAAAAAATAAAGAAGGCCGGAATAATAAGTCAAACCACCCAAAGCATTGAAAAAGTTAACAAAATTATAGAAATTTTAAAAAACAAAACAGAAAAATTAGAATGGATAAATACTCTATGCCCTCAAGTCTTATCCCGCCAGAAAGAACTTTCTGAAATGATAAAAAAAGTAGATGGAATTTTAGTAATAGGATCAAAAAGCTCGGCTAACACCCAAAGACTGGTAGAAATTGTTAAAAATAACAAAAAGCCAGTCTGGTTGACAAATTCGGCAGATAACTTAAAAAGAAGTATATTCAAAGAAATCAATATTTTAGGAGTGGTGTCTGGAACTTCCGCTCCAAATTGGATAGTAGAAAAAATAATTGAAAAATTAAAAGGAGGTAGATAATGGCTGATATAGGAATATTGCCGAAGAACTGGAAAGACAAAGCTGAAACATGTTCTCAATTTGTTTCTATGGAGTTCAAAAAGTTAGGGCCAGGAGTATGGATTGACGACGACTGTCCTTTCCAAATGTTAATTATTGTTGTTGATGAAAATCGAGAAGTTTTTCGCCTAACTGATCCGGCAATAATCCAACTAATTTTTCGCTCTTTAAAAACGCCTGATGCTTTTCAAAAAATCTATTCTGAACAGAATCTACCCAAAATGGGAGAATTAACTCACCCCTTGTCGTTAAATTAATAAACGACCGGGGGCTTTTTATTTCTCACGTAAAACAAAACCCGCCTTGCGGCGGGGTTATGTTTAGCGTCTGAATTGACTTCTTCTTTTCGCGTGACAGTCTCGGCAATATATAGGTCTATCGGCGGATGGTTGAAACGGAAGTTCAGAAATCTTTGTTCCGCAGTCAGCACAAGCCCAATCTCCCTGAAACATTTGTCGAGGAGCGAAGTCTCTTCTTTCACCTTCAAATTTTTTGAAAGCCATAGATTTAACTTACTTAAAAAATTAGAACTTTAGCAAGAACCTTGTTTTCCCACTATAGTTCAAAAAAATAAAACGACCTTTTTGACCTTTGGTCGCTCTACTTATTTTGGTTTAATACAACTTACTTTAAGATACGACGACTTAATTGGTCTAGCACCATCATACTCCCTTTATGCTCTATGTCAAGAGTCTGTAATAGACCAATAAAGACCTGTTTCAACAAAAAACACGCATTAAAAATAACAGCAATAATTAAAAAAATTACACCTTATAAACCCTATATCCGTCGTGAACTTTCTGATTTAACTTTAACCCAACGGAATCTCCTTTTTTTCCTTCTTTTATTTCTTCACGTTCAATCTGTATTGAATCGACTGTTTGATCAAAATCAACTTCTCCACCGACTATTCTTATAATATCTCCCACTTTTAACTTGTCTGAGAGTTCAATAACCCCAACTCCAATTTTATCGAAATAATGAGTGATTTTACCTATTAATTTTCCCTCTTCAAATTTTTCCGCCATATAATAATCAACTTTTAGTTTTTATTTAATCGACCTTTTTGAGATTTTTTTCTCTTTTTCTATTAGATCAATTAATCTTCCTACTAATTTTTTAATATCTTTTTCGTAAATAATTTTCTTCGTACTTCTCTGAGGGCCGGCAACAAGCAATTTTATTTTATCCGCGGTCCCTCCTGAACCCACCAAGACACCTATTGGTTTTTTAATTTCAAAAGCAGTGGCAAATTCATGCATTGTCCCCATTCTGCCGCAAATTATTATTACCCCATCTACGGCTTTAGTCATAAGCATATTCCTCCCCACATAATCAGCCCCCGTATAAATCATTACATCAAAAGGCTCCATTGGAAGTTTATAAGTTTTAATATGAGCCTTTTCCGAAATTGCCGGTGAAAAACCAACATTAAAACCTCCTTCTTCATCACATCCTAAGGCGGAAAAATAAGGGACACCTGTAGTAGCTCCTGTAACTAATACACAGCCCCGCCTGGCGATTTCTCTTCCAACTTCCGTGCTTATTCTTTTAATATCTTTACAACAATGACCTATTCTGGCGGCTCCAGAAACAGCAATAGTATGTTTACGATTTTTCATATAGTTTATATATTATACTTTGATTTTAGCATATCCTATAAACCAAAAAAGAGGTATCAATCCTCTTTTTTTGGTGAGGGGGAGCAACTCTTCTTGAATTTAGCTTTGGTTCGAACCTGGTTGGACATTTACCAGACACTTGTTTACGCCTCCTTCATTAAGAATCGCCTGTCCTTAGAGCAAAAGCTCGCACCCCTCAATTGGATTTTAATCTAATAAAAAACTCTGTCAAGTTTGTGCCCCCGGACCGACTCGAACGGTCAATCTTCTCCTTCGGAGGGAGATGTTCTATCCAATTAAACTACGGGGGCCGGCTATTTTTTAGCAATTAAAAAAATATTATAATTTTTTGTTTCCTTTCTCCTGAAAGTGCCAAAATTTATAATTTCAAAACCTAAATTTTTAACCAGTTTATACAATTCGCTTTTTGTGAAACAATGAATATATCTATCAACCGTTTTCTGCCAAGGAACTAAAACATCATTAAAATCTAATTTTGTCTTTCCTAAAATTTTTAATAAATAAAATCTGATTATTCTTTTAAAAGAAGTAATTTTATGCCAAAGATCCCAAACAGTTATAATTAAAAGTCCTCCAGGTTTTAAAACTCTCTTTGCCTCTTTTATAAATTTTTCTCTAAAATCATCCGAGGGAATATGATGTAAAACAGCAATGCTAATAATTTTATCAAAAGAATTATCCGGAAAAGGTAAATTCAAAGCGTCTGTAACTTGAAAATCAATACCAGGATGTTTGTCTCTAGCTATATTTATAAGTTTTTCTGAATTATCTACGCCGATATAATCAACATTCTTTCCTTTTAAAAATTCTAACATTCTGCCGTTCCCACACCCTAAATCTAAAATTTTATCCCCTTCTTTAATATATTCTCCAAGAGAAGAAAGCTCCGGCCAAACCGAATAACGAGTGCTTGAAAACTGATCTGAAATAAGGTTATAATCTTCTTTAGTCTTTCTTAACAAAGACTCTGCGTATTCTCTATTCATGAAAAATAAAGAAAAAATAATAAATGAATTAATCTGTTCCCGAATAAATAATCCGGGAGATTTAGCTTTATTTAAAAGAAAAATTTCGAAAAGATACAATATTTCCTGCCCAAGCAATATAAAACTATTAAAAGCCTACCACGAATTAGTTAAGAATAACACACTCCCTTATCAAAAACACGAAGAACAAAAGATTAAAAACTTACTAAGAACAAGACCAATAAGATCTCTTTCTGGGATAGTTAATGTTTCTGTTTTAACCAAACCCTATCCTTGCCCCGGTAAATGTCTTTATTGTCCCAATGAAAAAGGCATTCCCAAAAGCTATGTTTCGGGAGAACCGGCAGTAGAAAGAGCAAAAAGATTAAATTATAATCCTTATTTACAGGTAAAAAAAAGAATTGAAATGCTGGAGAATGAAGGCCATCCCACAGATAAAGTGGAAATAAGAATAGTCGGAGGAACTTGGAGTTTTTACCCGCAAAAATATCAAGATTGGTTTATAAAAAAATGTTTTGACGCATGTAATAAAAAATCTTCTGAAAATCTGAAAAAAGCTCAAAAATTAAACGAAAAATCTAAAAACCGAATAATAGGATTATCTATTGAAACAAGGCCGGATTTTATTGACGAAAAAGAAATAAAACGATTAAGAAATTTTGGAGTAACAATGGTAGAACTTGGAGTTCAATCAATTTATGACGATATTTTAAAAATAAATCTGAGAGGGCATGGCACAAAAGAAACAATATCAGCGACAAAGCTTTTAAAAAACGCCGGATTTAAAATTCTATATCAAATGATGCCTAACCTCGCCGGCTCCACTTTAAAAAAAGATGAAAAAATGTTTGAAGAACTTTTTTCTAATCCCGACTTCCAACCAGATCTTCTTAAAATATATCCCTGCGCTCTCTTAAAAGAATCTCCTCTTTATAAATATTGGAAAGCGGGGAAATACAGGCCATATACAAAAAAACAGCTGATTAAACTATTAGAGAATATTAAAAGAAAAATCCCTTACTACGTAAGAATACAAAGAATAAGCAGAGATATTCCCTCTCAAATCATTATCACCGGACCGGCTCAAATTTCTAATTTACGTCAGATTATTTCAGACTCTGCTCATAAAGAAAATTGGAAATGTAAATGCATCAGATGCCGAGAAATAAAAGAAAATTATAATTTAAAAGAAAAAATATGTCTTTTTAGAATAGACTACAATGCTTCGGAAGGTAAAGAGATATTTTTAAGCTTTGAAAATTCTCAAAGATATCTTTATAGTCTCCTTCGCCTTCGTATTACCTCTCAAAATACGGCCATTATCCGCGAAATTCATACTTACGGCCAATTAATTCCGATCTCAGGGATAAAAACATCTGCCCAGCACAAAGGCCTTGGAAAAAAATTAGTAAAAGAAGCTGAGAAAATAACGAAAAAAGAATTTGATCTGAAAAAAATAGCTGTGATTTCCGGAGTTGGAGTCAGGAGTTATTTTAAAAAATTAGGATATAAACTAAAAGATACTTATATGGTTAAAAATATTTAGATATTTTTTTAAAGTCTTTTTCCAGAATTTTTTTAAATTTTTTAAATCTAATACCGGCGGCAGGGTGATAAACAATAAAATACTCTCTGCCGTTTTTTCTTATAACCTTTCCTCTGTAATCTTTCAGTTTTTCTCCCGGAAAGAATACACCAAAAGCCACTTCTCCTAATAGAATAAACTTCTTAGGATTGATAATTTCGATTTGTTTTTCTAAATAAGGTAAACATGCTTTAATTTCTTCTTTTGAGGGCTTCCTATTTTTAGGAGGAAAACATTTAACCGGAGATGTAATAAAAACATTCTCTCTTTCTAAGCCAGCCATACCCAAAAGCTGAGTTAAAAATTTACCAGCCCTACCTATGAATGGTCTGCCTGATTTATTTTCTTCAGCACCTGGGGCCTGGCCAAAAACCATAACTTTTGTCTTGATTTCTCCTTCACCAGGAACAGCGTTTTCTCTTGTTTTCCATAAAAGGCATTTTTTACATTTTCTGATTTCTATATTTAATTTTTCCAGTTGTAACTTTTCTTCCATATTGCTTTATTATATAATCTTATTGTAATATATAGTAGAAGGTCGCTATTATTAATTAAATCAAAATACAATATTATGTGGTTTACAATATTAATCTTTATTATCGTCGTCTTCGGCTTAGGAGGGTTAAGAGTAGTTAATCAATATGAAAGAGGAGTTACTCTAACATTAGGTAAATATACTAAAACCATGCAGCCAGGATTAAACTGGATTTTTATAATCTTCCAGAAAATGATACTGGTTGATATGAGAATCACCACTATTGATGTCCCCCGCCAGGAAGCAATTACAAAAGATAATGTACCTGTGGGGATCAACGCCGTAGTTTATTTTAAAGTAGTTGCAGCAGAAGACGCCGTTTTAAAAGTACAAAGATATACTTACGCGGTATCTCAATATGCTCTAGCTGCTTTAAGAGACAGTATTGGCGGAGTGGAACTTGATACTCTTCTGACAGAAAGGGAGAAAATCGCGACAGATATAAAACAGGCCGTTGATACAGAAACCGTTACTTGGGGAATTGATGTTACTGCAATAAAAATTCAGGATATTGAAATACCCGCATCAATGAAAAGAGCTATGGCAGCTCAGGCAGAAGCAGAAAGAGAAAGAAGAGCTATTATTATTAAAGCAGAAGGAGAAGCAAAAGCAGCCGAAAATTTACAAAAAGCTGCCCAAATTTTAGGCAGTGTCCCTGGAGGATTCTCTTTAAGAACACTTGAAACAATAGATAAACTTCAACCGGATCCATCAAAAACAATAATATTTGCTTTGCCGGTAGAAATAATGGAAGGGCTGAAATCATTGGCATCAACAATAAAGAGTAAATAACAAAAATATATAAAAGCCCCCTTATCGGGGGTTTTTTATTTTAAAAATTATTTTTATCTGATTTCTTTTAAAAACTCTTTAGCTAAACTACTCGTTTCATCAGTGCTCTGATAAAAATCTTTCCAAACAACAACAATATCTGCGCCGTTAAACATTGATCTTTGGACTTCTTCAATTTTATCTCCGCCGGCAACGGATAACAAAACTTCTGAATTATTTTTAATTTCGTTAATCTGATAAAAAGGAATCTGTTTATCTTTTGAAAATTCTGTTTCATCAACTCCACGATGAATAATAACGACGTCTGGAGGATTTTTTAATTCTCTTAAAATGCTAACCGGATTCTCCACGTTCATCATATCAATCATTGAATCAATGCCGACTTTTTTACATTCTTTAATAAAAATATCTATAGTTTCAATAGGAGCTACTCCCAAACAAGTAACGGCCTGAGCTCCGGCTTCAGCCGCCATTTTTACATCACGCAATGCTAAATCAACACATTTTGTATCAGCTACTATATAAGAAGGCGTAATGAACCTTATTTCTGAAATAGCTCTCTTTCCATATATCTTTATTAAAGGAGTACCGACTTCAATTAAAATCCGTTCTGAGAATGGCAACTTTCTGACAATTTGTATTGCTTCATTAAGAGTGCTATTTAAAGCTATTTGAAGATATTTTCTGTTTCTTTTAATAATCATTTTGTTTTCTCTAAAAATTCTTCTGTTAATTCGGCGATTTTATCAGGATTCTCATTAAATAATTTCCAAACAATTACAATATCAGCATCATTAAATCCTCCTGTTATAGCTTCCCTTACGGTTTCCCCTCCAGCTATAGCAATCAAAATATTATCGTATGTACCCTTTATTCTCTCTATTTGATGATAAGGAACTTCTTTTTCTCTGTTTGTTTCTCCTTCATCAACCCCCCGATGAAGCATAACTACTTTCGGTAATCTTTTAAGCTTACTCAAAACCTCAAAAGGATATTCCACGTTTAACATGTCCAAAAAAGAATCAATTTTTATCTCTTCACATTTTTCAATAAAAGCATCTATTGTTTCTACTGGAGCCAATCCCAAACAGGTAACCGCTTCAGCTCCGGCACCTTTTGCCGCTTCAACTTCTGTAAAAGCCCTATCCATACATTTTAAATCAGCAACAATATATGGATTAATTGCGACAATCTTATCTTTGTTTTTATTTTCCTGAAATATTTTTTTAAAAGAATTTTTCTTTAATAAAAGATCTCTTAGCTCTTTCAATCCCAACGTTTCTAATTTAAAATTTTTCATTCCTGACCTCGGATCTTCAGGACTAAAAAACTTCTGTTGCCAAAAACCTCTTATTGAATCAATAACATCAACACCATAATCTTTAATTAAAGGATATCCCGCCTCAAGAATAATTCTGTCAGACAAAGGTAAAAGATTTATCATTACAGCCACCTCCTTTAAGGAACGATTAAAGGCTATTTGAAGATATTTTTTATTTCTCTCAATCATTTTTTAACTTTAACATATTTAAGAAAAACTCTTCAACCTAAAATTAAAGATAAATAAAAACAGCCGATTAAACGGCTGTTAAAAATAAATCTTATATTTTATTTATTACGGGAAAATCTGGTTAATCCGAAGCAAGGGACTATTTCAATTCCATTTTTTTCCAATTCATCCAGGAATAAGTTCATACCCAAAGAATCTGAAGAAATATGTCCGGCAATAACCGCATTAATGTTGGCAGAATCAGCTTCTTTTTTATGTTCTTCCGACAAATGCATAGCTATTACTGTTCCTATTCCGGCAATGGCTAATTTTTCATAAATTTTTGGCGTTCCTTCTGTTCCTCCGGTTAATTCAGTTAAAGCTATTTTACCACATCTGTTTTCCGATTGACCGCTAAAAAGAGCTGGTCCCATTCCTCTTTTAATTGCTTCCTGATATTCTGGAATCTCTTTTAAAAGCTTTAAAATATCCTCAACATATTCAGGTTTTCTTTTTTCAATTTCGTTCTTTAAATAGCGAGCAACTAAGTTATCAGCAGGAGTATGAACATTCATTAAAGAAAGACCTAACAACTCGGCTGCATCCACTTCCTGATAATTATTCCCTGTACTAGTTCTCCTGGAAACTTCACTTATTCTTTCTTTCAAAAGTCCTTGAGCAACGTTTATAGGAACTCCATATGACTCCAATACCTCCTCTTGTAAATGCATAACATCGTCTAGAGAAGACAATGCTTTCCCTATTGGGTGATGATTTATCACCAAATCAACTCCCCCTATTTTATCTGCCAATAATAATTCTCCGACTCCAACATCAATACCGGCTAAAACCTTTTTAACCTCTTTTTTAGTATCAAAATGAATTCTTGTGTCAGAATATGGATTTTTTAATCTTTCCAAATCAAATTCTTTTTTTCCGTCCTCGGACATTTTATCGTATTTCTCTTTCAAACGAATTAAATTCTTTTCAACCCTTTCTTTTCCTCTTAAATCAGATTCTATCCCCATTTTTATCGCCAGATTGTATATTTCACTTACTGTCATTTTCTTGTTTTTTGTCTTTTATTTTACTTTTTGGAGTAGTTTTATTATATAAATCTTCAATTCTTTTATCTTGTTCTTTCAAATCCGAAAACTCCCGGCGAATTCTGCCTTTTTCCAGACGAATAAATTTCCTTAAACCTCTTGAATGCTTTTTTAATTTCATACTGTCTTTTTCTGTTAAATTGTTTACTATTCGCATTCTTAAATATTATTTCTCTATAAGAACGCTTTTTGATTCTAACATTTTTCTTTGTTATTGTCCAGAAACCTTCTTTTAAAAAATATTTTTATATACTGATTTAAATGATAAACTAAAACAATGAGTTTTATCCCGGTTAAAGAATTACAAAAAAAATATCAGGTCCGACCCTCAAGAGGTCTTGGGCAGAATTTTTTAGTTGATAATTCTGAGCTTAATAAAATCGCCGATTCCGCCAATCTCCAAAAAAATGACGTAGTTTTAGAAATAGGCCCCGGCACGGGAAACCTTACTCAGGAATTAGTTAAAAGAGTAAAAAAGGTAATTATTGTAGAAAAAGACTTGAGAATGATAGAAATTCTTAAAAAAACTTTTGGGAACCTTGAAAATATCGAAATTATACAAGGTGATATTTTAAAAATTAAAGAATTAAAAATTAAAAACTATAAAATCGTAGCTAATCTTCCTTTTTATTTAACAGCTCCTGTTATAAGAAAATTTTTAGAAGCAAAAAATCCTCCTAAAGAAATGGTTTTAGTTATCCAAAAAGAAGTCGCTCAAAGAATCTGCACCAAAGTTCCCGATTTAAATCTCTTGGCAGTCTCTATTCAATTTTATGCTAAACCTAAAATTATTTCCTATATCTCAAAAAGATCTTTTTGGCCAAAACCGAAAGTTGACTCAGCTATAATAAGAATAACTCCCGAAGAAAATGAAAAAGATATTTCCCGTGATTTATTCTTTAAAATAGTAAAAGCCGGGTTCTCCCAACCAAGAAAACAAATACTGAATAATCTATCGAGTAATCTCAAGATTGAACGAATAAAAACCTCAAGCTGGTTACTACAAAATAATATAAAACCCACTCAAAGAGCGGAAACTTTAAGCGTAGAAGATTGGATAAAATTAACAAAAAGCTTTAAAATATAATAATGAATAAAAGATTTTCTTTATTTTTTTATATTTTCTTATTTGTTTTTTTATTTTGCGGCCAAAACACTCTAGCTGAAAATAATCGAACAGAATATCAATGTCAGCCAGGATGCAACGGCTCTGTTCTTTCCAGAGACTGCTGGGAAGATTGTACTCTGTTTGACCACGACGAAGATGACAACGAATATTGTGTAGAATGGACGCCTAAATGTAATAATTGGCAAACCTCCCAACAATGTCAAAGCTGGCAAAAATGTGATGGACAGACTTCTTGTTATTGTTCCGGTCAATGTATCTCTACTCCAATCAACACATATCCAAGCAATGGAGAGCAAAACATGAAACCTCCATTTAATATTGTTTGGAGCTATACTCCCGGTGCAGGTTCTTATCGTTATAAACTCGAAGGGACAAACCAAGGAACAATAAATGGAATAACAACAAACACTTTTTACGCCCCGGGGTCTTGTGTTTTAAAACCAGATTCAACTCATTACTGGCAAGTCCAGGCGTGTTGTAATACAAATGGAAGCGATTGCGGTTCTTGGAACGAAAAATGGAACTTCAAAACCAGCTTATCTCCGGAGCCCGTTTCCCCGAAAAACAATGAAAATTCTGCGACAGTACCTGTTAATTTGGATTGGTGTGATATCCCCAGTGCTAAATCGTACTACATTAAAATCTACGGCAATAACGATATAATAGAAATTCCTATTCAAAAAAAAGACGGAATACTTCCTTCTCAAGCTTCTTTCGGTCAAGAAATTTTTACTAAAAACACAAACTACTATTGGGAGATGGCTACTTGTTTAAATGAAAATCTGACAAAATGCGGACCAAGTTGCTCTTCAACTCAAGAAGGAGATGTATGCGGAGATTACAACCAAAGATGGTTATTTAAAACAGGAGAAATAACTCTCCCTCCTCCAAAAATTTTTGCACCAATAAGCGCTACAGGGATACCTATAGTTAATTTTCAAAGCTTTTTAACGTGGGAATCTCTAGGAATCAAAGGAGCCGGTTCTTACCGCTATGAAATCAAAAAAGGTTCAATAATAGTGCTTGATACTTTCACAAAAGCTTCTATAACTACTGTTCCTTTCAGCTCTTTTTGGAATCTTTTAGAATTTAACCAGGATTATTCTTGGAGTGTAAAATCCTGCTGGGACGAAGAAGGTCGTGAATGTCAAACAGAAAAAAACCAATCAACTTTTAAAACTACAGGAGCTCTCCCAAATCTTCAATTCCCAGCAGCTGACGCAAGCGATATAACAATACCTGTAAAATTTGATTGGAATGATGTTCCTGGAGCAGCTTCCTATGTATATCAAATATCTTCTGATGTTAATTTTGGATCAAAAACAGCAAACGGAACAACTACCGATTCATCTGTTTCAATAGATTATCCTCCTTTAAAAACAAAAACATCTTACTGGTGGAAAGTTAAAACCTGTGCCGATATAGTTGGAAATCTCTGCGGAGAACCAACAACTCAAAAATTCACCATTTTTAATCTTCCTCCTCCATCTGTTTCTTCTCCTCAAAGCGGTGGAACCGTTTTTATTAATCAAATAATGGGTTGGGAAGAAGTGTCTGGCGCAGGATTTTACCGATACAAAATTGATTACATTTCATCTGCTGGCGAAAACAATTACTCTTGTCAAAATTTAGCTGGACAACAAATTGTCCCACCAACAATAACCCCGTCTTCAGAAATCAGACCAACGTTTAAATGCCTTGGAGAATATCAATGGGCTGTTCAATCTTGTTTGGATCGTGATTGTACGGAAGCCAGCGAATGGAGCTCGGCTTGGACTTTTACCGTCTCTCAAAAAATACCAACTAGCGGAAACATCGGAGTAGTCCCTTGTGGAAGAGATTTCGACGACCCGAAAACTCCATATAATGAAAGAGAAAGTTGTCAGTTCAAACATATTCTTTTACTCTTCAATAATATCCTTAATATAGTTTTATGGAGAATTGGATTAATTGTTTTAGTTCTACTGGCTCTGGGAGTCGGAGCAATTTATTATTTTTCAATGGGAGCTGCCGACACTATAAAACAAGTTAATTCAATTCTTAAATCCACCCTAAGAGGATACTTAATCATCTTTATTTCGTGGACTATCATAAACATAATTATGATAATTCTTGGTTTTAAAGTAAGTTTCTTCGGCAAGTGGTGGAATATATCTTTTTGATTTGATATAATAGATTAATTTAAATTAATGTTTAAACTGTTTAAAATATTTTTTGGAAATAAAAAAATTATTCCCATTTTTTTGGGAGCAGTTATTATTTTTTCTCTAACTCCTTCTTCTTTTGCTCAAGCTGGAGTTTGGGAAGATATTGCCAAATCTCTCTCTTTAGTACCAGACGTTCTTATGAGTATTCCTCTTTGGTTATTATTCGGCCCAGTATTAATGGGCGCTTTTATTTGTTCAATGATTGTACCTCTGATCGGTTATGCTTATCTTGCAATTTCAGCCGGACTTCTTAATTGGGTGACCAGTGATTATTTTGTTTCAATGCCTCTTACCCGAGGAGGAATAGTAGACATAGGATTATCTAAAACTACCGCTCTGGTAAATATAGTTTTTGTACTAGTTTTAGTTTTTATAGCTCTAAGCACAATTTTAAGACTAGAAAATTACGGAATGAAAAAACTTCTTCCGAAATTCCTATTAGTTGTTATTTTAATAAACTTTGCATCAGTGATTTGTGGCGTCGTAATAGATATCGCAAAAGTAGTAACTAACACTTTTTTACAACCGGATCTTGGAACTATTTTTTTAAAAGTATATTTAACTAACACTCCTATCGGAACTTTAATAACCAACATACAAAATGTAACTCTTTCAATTGCCTCGGGAGCCGATCTTGCAACTAACCTTGAAAAAATAATCAGAATCCTTACGCCATTTTTTACACTAAGCGGAATAGTAGGAACTGTACTTCAGGCTCTCGTAGCTACTCTTTTTCTGTTTTTTGCCGCTACCGAAATAATGCTTTTTGTTCTTTTATTTATGATGAGAATTATTGCTATCTGGCTACTGGTTATTTTAGCCCCCATAGCTTGGTTGTGCTGGATTTTACCTGACTTCAAAAATGTTTATCAGACTTGGGAGAAATATTTTATTCAGTGGGCCTTTGTTGGAGCAATAGCAGGATTTTTCTTGTGGCTTCAAACACAGCTTGCAGGAAAATTAGGAGAAATATTTAATTGTGCTTGTGTAGGTAACTCCTGCACAGGATCCAGCTGTATTCAAATTACTGATACTTGGGTAGGAATTTTTACATCTCCATTCATAAACGTAATAAATCAATTATTTATTTTTGGAACAGTAATAGGTATTTCTCTTATAGGATTTATTATAGCCATAAAAACCGGCAGCGGAACGGGAACAGGACCTCCCGGAGGACAAACAATAATTAAAAGATTAGGCGATGGGATTGGAACTGTCGCCCGAAGAAGGGTAGCAGGGCCTGCTACCAGAAAAGCGGCTGAAGGAATATCTAAAGCTGCAAATTGGGGAGAAAGAATGGCCGACTCCAGCAAATTTACCTGGGGAGGAAAAAAACACACTACTCCGTGGGCTGCTGCTGCTAAATGGACCACCAAAGGTGCTGAAACTCTTTTTGCTCCCGGCCTTACAGAGTATGCAGCTAAACAAAGAAAAGTAGCTACACCAGACGGCTGGAAACAAATGAGTATCCCGGAACAAATGGCCTATGTTAACAGCCAAGACATAGATACAGATAAATTAACTCTGGCAAGCACAATGAAAGACGATGGAGCTTTTCAAAAAACAGGAGGACTACCTGGAGGGTCAGAATTTCAAAAGAATATATTCGACTTGGCTGATAAATATAAGAGTGATCTTCGTTATAAAAAAGAATCGGGAGATATATTTGACGCCCTACCTGAAAAATTAACCAAAGATAATATAATAGGATTCAAACTAGCAGGAAAAACAGAAAGTAAAAGAGCTGATGAAGAAAAAGAAATTATAAAAGAAATAAATGGAATAAGCACCGAATACAATATCACAGAAAAAGACGCTGCCTCTCTTTATCACATAAAAGGAATGAAACCAAAAGATGTAACCGGAGTTGGTAATAAAAAATCGTTACCATTTAGACTTGCTCTCAGAAAAATGGGATCTACTCACTTGAAACAATTAAAAGATTCTTCAAGCGAAAATGATTTAAAGGAAATTCTTGACGGACCTCAAGGATTAAATACATTAGAAGAAACAAATTTAAAAGCTATTCATAATCAAAACCCAGCATTAATAAAGTGGGCATTTAATAATCCTGCCGGAAAAGAAATGTTGAATTGGTCCAGTAAGTTTCCTAAATTCGTACCAGGGTCTTCTTCTCTCACAGCCGAAGAAGCTATGGTTGAAGAAGTTAATGAAATAACCAAAAAAATAGGAGCACTAAATAAAAAGACCTTACGAACAAAAGCCGAAGAAGAAGAAATTAAAATGTCACAAGCGGCCATAAATGATATTAAAAAAAGATTAAAAAATTTACCATAACTCATGTCAAAAGAATATTCAAAAGAAAATTTTTGGAAATTATATGAAACCCTCCCTCAAGAATTAAAAGAAGCTATGTTTGCGGAAGAAACTGGAAATAATATTGAAGATGTCTGTAAGAAAAACACCGTTGAAGAAAATATGGGAAAAATCGTAGATTATGTAGGAAAAGTTTTACTCGGAGTTCTCTCTCCCGCTGATTTTAAAGAATCTCTAGAAAAAGACCTGAGCATAGACTCTGAAAAAGCAAGAAAAATTGACCAAGAAATATTCAGAACTATATTTTATCCTGTAAAATCGGCCTTAGAACAAATAGGTAAAGCAGAATCTCCCCCGTCAAATAATCTAGCAGAAAAAATACCTACCCCCTTAAAAGAAGAAAAGACTCCTTCTATTCCAAAAAAAGATGATTCTTATAGAGAACCAATTGAATAAATATGCGTTTTACTGTCCCTCAATTTATTGATTATAAAGCAAAAATAATAGGACCCTTAACTATCAAGCAAGCTGTTTATATTGGAAGCGCTGTTGGGACATGCGCTGTTCTTAAATTTATGGTTCCTTCCTATCTTTTTATAATGTCCTGTATAATTTTAGGAGCACTTTCTTTTGCCTTGGCTTTTTTAAAAATTAACGGTAGAGAATTACCCGTAGTTTTAGCTAATTTTTTAACTTTTTCTATTTCACCTAAAATATACCTCTGGAAAAAGGTTGAAGCCCAGATAATGGTTTTTAAAAAAGAGGAAAAAAGAAAAGAATCTGCAGAGGAAGATTCTTCTTTAAAAATATCTTCAAGAAGCCGCCTCAAAAATCTACAGACTCAAATTGAAACTAAAATTAAAGAATAAAAAATGGCTCAAGGAAGTACTCAACAATTTTTAGAAATAGACCAAATAAAACAAGGTGTTATTGTTTTAAGAAACAAGTCTTTAAGAGGAGTGATCATGGTATCTTCTCTAAATTTTGCTTTGAAATCAGATGATGAACAAAGTGCCATTGTTTACCAATTTCAAAATTTTTTAAATTCACTTGATTTCTCTTTAGAGATAGTAGTCCAATCAAGAAGATTAAATATAACTGGCTATTTGGATAAATTAAAAGATTTAGAAAAAAAACAAGAGAACGAACTTTTAAAAATGCAGACAGCTGAATATCAAAAATTCGTGAAAGATTTAATCGCCGGCGGAGCAATTATGTCAAAAACTTTCTTTGTAGTAGTCCCTTTCACTTTAGTAGAAATACCAGGAATGGGGAGTGAAAAAAATAAAGGAACAGTAGCAGGTCCGACAGAAGAACAATTCCAGAGAGCTAAATCCCAATTATGGCAAAGATTAGAATTTGTAGCCCTGGGACTCAGGAGGTGCGGTTTACAATGCGTTCCCTTAAACACTTCTGAGCTTATTGAACTGTTCTGGAGCCAATATCATCCTGAAGAAGCTGAAGTAGGATATTATCCGGAAATACCTCCAGAAATACTGGAATAAACATTATGGATTTACCTTTTTTAAAAAAGAAAAAAACTGAAGAAGAAAGAATTTTCGAATCAGTAACAATAAGAGCGGCTGATATTATTGCCCCCTCTTCAATATCTATTGGAGCTGATTCTTTAAAATTAGGCAAAAGATTTGCTAAGGCTTTTTTCATTTTTTCTTATCCAAGATATTTAAGTACTGCTTGGTTTTCTCCGATTATTAACCTTGATACGCCAATGGATATAGGATTCCATATTCACCCAGTTGAAACCGGCCAAGTTTTAAAAGAATTAAGAAAAAGAGTTACAGAAGTTCAGGCAGAAATTATGGAAAGAGAAGAAAAAGGACTTATAAGAGACCCGACCCTAGAAATAGCCTATCAAGACTTGGAAGAATTAAGAGATAAGTTGCAAACCGCTCAGGAAAGAATGTTTAACTTCGGACTCTATCTTACCGTTTATGGAGAGACAGAAAAAGAAATAAAAGATATTGAGGTAAATTTAAGATCTATTCTAGAATCAAGGCTTATTTATATTAAACCTGCTCTTTATCAGCAAAGGGCCGGCTTTAATAGTAGCTTGCCGTATGGATTAGACCAAATTCAAGTTCATACAAAAATAAATACCGGACCTTTGTCTAGTATCTTCCCCTTTGTTTCTTTTGATTTAAGTTCTAATGAAGGTATCTTATATGGTGTAAATAGACATAACAACTCTTTAATATTATTCGACAGATTCAGTTTAGAAAATGCAAACTCAGTAATATTCGCCAAATCAGGATCTGGTAAAAGTTATGCGGTAAAACTTGAAATTCTACGCTCTTTAATGTTGGGAGTCGACTGTATTATTGTTGATCCTGAAAACGAATATCAATATTTATCAGAAGCCGTAGGAGGTTCTTTCTTTAATATTTCTCTGGCCGCTCCAAACCATATTAATCCTTTTGATTTGCCCACCCCAAGAGAAGATGAAAAAGCAGAAGATGTTTTAAGATCAAATATTATTAACTTAGTGGGATTATTAAGACTTATGTTAGGTGGTTTAACCGCAGAAGAAGATGCGATTTTAGACAGAGCTCTTACTGAAACCTATGCTGCAAAAGATATTACTCCTCAAACAGACTCCGCAAACTGGAAAGAAAGAGTTCCTCTTATGGAAGATTTGGAACAAGTTCTCGAAGGAATGGAAGGAGCAGATTCTTTGGTAAAAAGAATCAGAAAATTCACTAAAGGAACTTTCTCTCAATTTTTCAATCAGCCGACGAATATTTCAATGGATAAGCCCTTTGTTGTTTTCGGTATTAGAGATATGGAAGATGAATTAAGACCTATGGCTATGTTTATTATCATGAGATATATTTGGAACAAAGTAAGATCTGAATTAAAAAAGAGAATACTGGTTATTGACGAAGCCTGGTGGATGATGAGAAATGAAGACGGAGCCTCTTTCTTATTTGGAATATGTAAAAGAGCTAGGAAATATTGGTTAGGAGTTACTACTATTACTCAGGATGTAGGAGATTTTATGAAATCCAATTATGGTCAGCCCATTATTACTAATTCCTCTCTCCAATTTTTAATGAAACAAAGTTCTGCAACGATTGATATTGTTCAAAAAACATTTAATCTGACTGAAGAAGAAAAATATTTGTTATTAGAAGCTGAAGTTGGGGAAGGAATGTTTTTTGCCGGTCAAAAACATGTTTCAATCAAAGTAGTGGCTTCCTATACTGAAGATCAAATTATTACTACAGCTCCTGAAGAAGTTTTAAAAATTAAACAAGCAAAAGGAATATGATCGGATTTTCCCCGAAAGGAGTTATGGAAGCAATATTAGTTTTTCCGGCGATGATGGTTTTAGCCCTAACTATAGATGTTATTAGTGTTGTTTTAATATGTTTCGGATTAGACGATTTCGGTATATTGGATATTATTGGTCTTCTTATTTTTGGAACTTGGGTTTTTGTCCGCTCCGGAGGGCAAAAAGATATTAGAAATCAAAAACCGGTATCTACAAAAGAAAAAACAGCCGCTATTAAAAAACAAGGAAGCACTATATTAAAAAGATTAGGTAGGGTCGGATTAAGAGCCGGAATAATAGCAATTTTTGAGTTTATCCCATACTTGGGAGCTATACTTTTCGGCTGGACTCTTTTAGTTATTATTGAGTTTGTTTCTGATTTACGAAATTTTAGTATGGAAGCTGGAGAATAAGTCCCTTGCTGAAAAGAATAATAAATCATATTATATATTAAGATGTTATTAAATATTTTTTCAAATAAAAAAAATCAGGGAGCTTTATCCCTTATTCTTTTAATTTTTCTTTGTTTTTTTCCCTTAATAGTTAACGGAGATACTGAAGTTAATTGGCCCACTGTTCCAAAAGTAGGAGGAGGAACGATGACAATAACCGATTCCACCACTCTCCCGGAATTAGTTTCTTTTTTATTTACTTTTTCAATAATGATAGCGGGGCTGACTGCTTTCTCTATGTTTATTTATGGAGGATTACGTTACCTCACTTCAGCTGGGAACGCCGCTACCCAAAAAGATGCCAAAGACATAATTACTTCTGCTATTGTCGGACTTCTTCTTCTTTTAGGTTCTTATCTTTTACTCCAGCTAATAAATCCCGATATTTTAATATTAAAACCCCTTAGCCTTTAATTTTAATCATCATTAAGGACGTGGTTTAACTATTATCTTTCTTTCAGGTTCTTCTCCTAAACTCTCTGTAATAACGTCTGATCTACCAGCTAAATCCATGTGTACAATTCTTCTTTCATAAGCCGACATAGAAGAGAGAATCCTCTCTTTTTTTGTTAGAGAGACATCATCAGCAACACTTCTGGCTAACTCTCTTAAATACTCTGCTTTTTTCTTCTTATAATTATTAATATCTAAATCTAAATAAAAACTTTCTCCTTTTTTTTCTAAACCAAAGTCATCTTTCCCTATTATTTTTCTTCTTAAAATAATTCTTAAAATATGTTGAATTTCAAAAAGAGTCTGTCCTCCCTCTCCTATTAAAATTTGTGGCTCTAATGTTTTTAAACTGACAGATAGCGTTGATTCATTCTGAGACAAAGATTCAATCTCAACTTCAAAAGTAGTTTTTACAAAAAACTCTTCAATAATTTCTCTTATTTTTTGTAAATTATTTTGCATAATCATTTTTCTTTGAAGATTTCAAAATAAAATACTGTTGAACGATCGAGAATAAAGAAGTGACTATCCAATAAAGACCTATTGCAGCCGGTAATTTCCAGAGAATAAAAACGGTGAATATCGGCAACATGTAAAGCATTTGGTTTTGTATTTTGTCTGAAACTTGAGATGTGGAATTTTGATTTTTATCAGTTTTTACCGCAGGAATCATCATTTTCGTCTGAATAAACTGAGTTATACCGGCGATAAAAGCTAAAACTATACTGGCCTCAGAAAGATTAATTAATCCTAGAAAACTAGGGTCAATAACTCCTGGATTTGGTACAAAGCTATATAAATTCGACATAGAGCCCGGTTGCAATCCTTTCCAAAAAACCTGATAAAGAGCAATAAGAATGGGAAGCTGGATAAGAAGAGGTAAAAAACTGCCAAAAGGATTTATTTTAGCTTCCTTATAAAGATCCATTATTTTCTTAACTTGTTCTTCTTTGTTGTCTTTATATTTTTTCTGTAATTCTTGAATTTTCGGCTGCAACTCAGATAAAATCTTCTGTGATCTTATAGATTGAGCCATTAAAGGATAAAGAATAAATCTAATGATCAGTGTTAGAGCTATTATCGCTATGCCAAAATCTCGCCCAGGCAAATACATATAAAGCAAAACAAGTAAATTTAAAAGCGGCTGATACAAAACCGCTTTAAACAAAGATTTTAATAAAGCACCTATTGAACCCATAAATTTAAATTAAGTTAGAAATTATTCCTAGAGATATAAACTTCCTTTAATAAAAAGTCTGTTTACTATATCTTCCATCTCCCAAAAATCTTTATTTTCAAGTCCAGGAAGAACTATTAATAAGCAATCGTAATCTTTTTTAATTCTATCCAACTTCACCCCGATAATTTCTTTCAATCTCCTTTTTATTTTATTTCTCAAAACAGCTTTTTTTGAAACTTTTTGAGAGACAACAAACCCAAACCTAGATGAACTTAAACTGTTTTTTACGGCTTTTAACAATAAAAAATCTTCTTTAAAACCTCTTCCTTTTTTAAAAACCCTCTCTATGTCTTTTTTCTTCTTTAAGAGGTTTTTTTTAGAAAGCATGATCTTTAAACTGTTATTTTCTTTCTTCCTTTTGCCCTTCTTCTTTTCAAAACAGCTCTTCCTTGTTTAGTTTTCTGTCTCTTCCTAAAACCATGGGTTCTTTTCCTTTTTTTCTTCTTGATAAAATATGTAACACTCATAATTTTTTAAATTTATATATCCTTTATCCTATATAAAAAAAGAAGGTTAGTCAATTGCCTTTTATTATAGCCTTATTTTTAAATTGAATACTTTTAAGGGTATTCCACAACCTCTCCACAAGATGTCCACAGAAATAGAAGTTTATTCGGGAGTTTACATCCTCTTATCTTTTTGTATAATGGAGGATAACAATATTAATATAATTATGACAAACGAAGAGCTCTGGCAGACAGTCTTAGCTCAGGTGCAATTGAATATTTCTCAAGCAAATTTTGCCACCTGGTTTAAAGACACTGGCATTACTTCCCAAAAAGAGGGAGAGGTTGTTATTTCCGTCCCAAACACTTTTGCTAGGGAATGGTTTGAACAAAAATACAACAAATCTATCTTTAAAATCTTACACGACTTAAACGTGGAAATAAAAAATGTAAAATATGATGTTGGAAAAACAGAATTTAAAGCAGCTAGAAAAATTTTCCCAACCTTTTTACCAGAAACAGGTCAGCTCGAATTTCAAGAATTTAAAACTGACAAAGAAACAAATCTTAACCCAAAATATACTTTTGAAAATTTTATAGTAGGTCCTTTTAATGAACTCCCTCATGCGGCAGCTTCTGCTATTGCTCAAAAGCCAGGACAAATATATAATCCTCTATTTATATATGGAGGAGTAGGGCTTGGTAAAACACATCTTTTACAGGCGATAGGAAATGAAATTTTAAAAAATTCTCCAAAAAAGAAAATTCAATATATTCCTTCTGAAAAATTTACTGCCGGAGTAGTAGTTTCTATTAAAAATCACGGAATGGAAGAATTTCGATTAAAACATAGAGCGATTGATGTTTTAATTATTGATGATATTCAATTTTTGGCCGGAAAAGAAAAAACTCAAGAAGAATTTTTCCATACCTTCAATGCTTTATATGAAAAAGGAAAGCAAGTAATTCTTTCCTCTGATCGACCTCCAAAATCAATCCCAGCCCTCACAGAAAGACTAAGGTCTCGTTTTGAAGGAGGAATGATAGCAGACATATCTTATCCCGACTTTGAGTCCCGAGTTGCTATTTTAAAAACAAAGTGCCAAGAGAAAAAAGTTGAATTTTCCGATGAAGTTTTAAGCTATATTGCTTCTAATATCCAAAAAAACATCCGAGAGTTAGAAGGAGCTTTAAATAGGTTAACAGCTTGCCAAAGAATGAATAATCAACCAATAACTATCGATTCTGTTAAATCCTTATTAAAAAATCTAATTTCAGCCCCAAATAAAATAGTCAGCCCTAAAAAAATAATCCAAATGGTCGCTGAATTTTATGATCTAAAAGAAAGAGAAATCCTTTCTGAATCAAGAAAAAAAGAAATAGTAAAACCCAGGCAAATTGCTATGTTTTTAATGAGAAGTGAACTTAAAAATTCTTTCCCTTTTATTGGGAGAAAATTTGGAGGAAAAGACCATACCACGGCTATTTACGCTTTTGAAAAAATAAAAAAAGAAGTTGAAAGTAATTCAAAACTATTAGACGAAATCAGTTCTATAAAACAGCATATTTATAACGAACTTAGTTAATATTTTTTCAATTTTAAGTGTTTATAAGTAAGAGGATAAAGTTGTATAAAAACTGTGGATAAAAATAGTATAAAAATAAAAAATAATTTTCTACAGTTTTATCCACAAAAAATTCATACTATTTTTTATTCTTAATCCTTAAACAAAAAATATTTTTCCACACAATCAATAACAACAATATTTATATATAATATAACGACGAAATAAAAAAAAACGACGACGAAATAAAAAAATAATAATATATTAAAAATGAAAATTACTATTTTAAAAGATAAATTAAAAGAAGGAATAAATATTATTGAAAGAATACCGGCAAAATCAACCACTTTACCTATTTTAAATAATATTTTAATTAAAACAGAAAAGAATTTTCTTAATTTATCTGCTACTAATTTAGAAATAGGTATTAAATGGTGGTCTTTAGTTAAAACAGAAAAAGAAGGTGAGATTCTAGTTCCTGTTAGAATTTTTTCTAATTTTATAAATCTTTTACCAAATAAACCAGTTACTTTAGAAGTAAAAAATTTAATATTAAACATAGAGTGTGATAATTATAAAACTCAAATTAAAGGTTTTAATCCTGAAGAATTCCCTTTAATTCCTAAAATAGAAGGAGGAGAAGTTTTTAATATTGATAGTTCTGTTTTTTCACAAAGCTTGAATCAAGTAGTTGATATTGCCTCTTTATCTGTTACTAGACCGGAAATTTCTGGAGTATATTTTTCTTTTCAAAAAAATATGATTAAAATAGCCGCAACAGATAGTTTTAGACTTGGAGAAAAGAAAATATTTGTTAATTCTCAATTAAATAAAGAATATTCTTTAATATTGCCTCAAGGAGCTGCAAAAGAAATTATAGGTATTTTTAGTGAAAAGAATATGATTCAACAGAACTCTACAAAAGATCTGAAAATTTGTTTTTCTTCCAATCAGGTTTTGTTTGAAAAATCACTTCAAGAAACGTCTCATCCTCATATTCAAATAATTTCTCGTCTTATTGAGGGAGAATTTCCTAATTATCAAGAAATAATTCCTAAAAAATGTGAGACTCAAGTTGTTTTTCAAAAAAATGAATTTTTAAATCAAATAAAATCAGCAGCTCTTTTTAGCGGTAAAGTAAGTGAGGTTAAAATAAAAATAAAACCAAAAGAAAATAAAATAGAAGTTACTAGTCAAAGTCCTGAGCTAGGAGAATATTATAGTTTTTTAACTGGTAAAATTAAAGGAAAAGAAGTCTCTGCTTCTTTTAATCACAGGTTTTTAATAGAGGGTCTTTTAAATATTCAAGGACAAGAAGCTATTTTTGAATTAAACAGCGAAGAAGGTCCTTCTATTTTAAAATCAACCGAAGACGAAAATTATATTTACGTTGTGATGCCTGTAAAAACTACTTAAAAGAATTAGTTTTTTATTCAGGTTTTAAAAAATTCTCTTTAGGATATTTTAGTAAAGCTTTGTCCATAAAAGAATGGAATATAGGGCCCGCTACAGTAGCTGCGGGCTGTCTTCTTATCATTGATTCGTTATTATTATTACCAACCCAAACTCCAACAGAAATAAACGGCGTATAGCCCATAGTCCAACAATCTTTAAAACTGTCTGTTGTTCCGGTTTTAGCAGCAACTTGATAATTCTCAAAATATAAATGAGATCTTGCTCCAAACATAGGAGTTCTAGCTTCGTTGTCTGATAAAATATCATTGATTAATCGACTGACTTGGCTAGGAAGAACTCTTTGAGGAGTTTTTTCATTTTTTTCAATAATATTTCCTTTACTGTCTTCTATTTTTAAAATAAATACAGGAGGAATTTTCAACCCATCATTTGCAAAAACACCGTAGGCAGAAGTTATTTCTATTAATTTAACTTCCCAACCTCCTAAAACTATTGAAGGCCCATAAGGAGGAGTTAAAGTATTGATTCCCATATTTTGAGCGGTTTTAACAGAATCTTCTAATCCGGCTAAATTTAATAAAACTTTAACGGCTGGTATATTTAAACTTTGAGATAAGGCTCTTCTTAAAGTAATGGGTCCTCGGAATAATCCGTCGTAATTTTGAGGTATATAATCTTTTCCTCCCCATTCTCCAAAATTTGTTAATTCATCAATAACTATTGTATTATCGGTATATCCTTTTTTAAAAGCGGTTGCATAAATAAATGGTTTAAATGCTGATCCGGGTTGGCGTCCTGGATTTTTATCTGTCCCTATTGCGACGTTAAATTGAGGGTCAAATAAACAATTTTTTCCAGAAATACATCCTTCAGGATAAGATTCTCCAAAGTAATCAGCAGAGCCGACTAGAGACAGGACTTCCCCTGTTTTAGGGGCTATAGCGACCAGGGCTCCATTATAAGCGTTATAAACACTGTTGCCTTCTACTCCTTCTTTAAGAACTTTCTCTGCCCATTCTTGCAGGTCCCAGTCTAGGCTAGTATAAACTTTTAATCCTCCTTCCATTAAAAAATCATTACCGTATTTTTCTTCAAGATAATTTTTAACCCATAAAGTAAAATGAGGAGCTTTTATTGATTGGGATATTTTTATAAATTTAATTTCTTCTTTTTTTGCTATTTCAGCTTCTTCTTTTGTTATGAATTTTTCTTGAGCCATTCTGCTTAAAACATAATCTTTACGGCCCAAAAGTTCATCTTTATATTCTCCATAAGGAGAGAGGTGGCTAGGAGCTTTAATAAGAGAAGCTAAAACAGCGACTTCCGGTAAAGAAAGTTGTAAGGCATTTTTTTTAAAATAAGTTTGACTGGCAGCTTCCACTCCATAAGTGTTTTGTCCAAAAGGTACTTGGTTTAAATACCATTCTAAAATTTGGTCTTTCGAATATCTTCGGTCAAGTTCTATTGCTAAAACAATTTCTCTTGTTTTTCTTTCAGCGGTTTTTTCTGTTGTTAAAAAAGCAGACCGTATTAATTGTTGGGGGATAGTTGACCCTCCATAAACAGGCAGTCCTATTTTTAGATCGGCAAAAACAGCCCTTAAAACTCCTTTTAAATCTACTCCAAAATGATAATAAAAATCAGCATCTTCTGTGGCGAGTACAGCTTTTTTTAAGCTATCGGGGATTTCACTTAAAGGAACCCAAGTTCTTTTTTCTTCACCATATATTTCGTATAAAAGAACTTCTCCTGATCTGTCATAAATTTTAGTAGATTGGGGTATTCTTCTTTCTGTAAATTTTTCTGGCCTAGGAAAGTCTTTTACATAATAAAAAAATAAAAATAAAGAAAAAATAAAACAAATTAAAAAGACGCCCCCTAATATTTTAAAAGTTAAAAAACGTTTTTTCCCTTTAATTTTGAATTTTTCCCAAAAAGAAAATTTTTTAGTCATTTATTTTGTCTTTTTATTATAACAATAACTTCGTTATCATAACAATAATGAGGAATTTTTACAAAAACTGTTTAATGACATATAATATAAAAACATGACAGACATTAGTCAAAATAAAATTGAATCAGTCTTAAGTCGAGGCGTGGATAAGATATATCCTGACCAAAAATTTTTAGAAAAAATTCTTCTTTCTGGTAAGAAATTAAAGATATATTGCGGATATGACCCTACTGGGCCAGTACTCCATTTAGGGCATTTAATTACTATTAAAAAATTAGCTCAATTTCAAAAATTAGGCCACGAAATTATAATGCTTATCGGTGATTTTACGGGAATGATAGGAGATCCTACAGAAAAAATTTCTACTAGAAAAAGATTATCAAGAGAAGAGGTTTTATCCAATGCTAAAAATTATCAAAAACAGGCCGGGAAATTTATTAATTTTGAAGGAGAAAACCCCGCTAAGCTTTTATTTAATAGTTCTTGGTTGGATAAGTTAAGGTTTGACGAATTGATAAATCTAGCTGCTAACTTTACTGTTCAACAATTAATAATTAGAGATTTTTTTCAAGAAAGGATAAAGAGTAAAAGCCCTATTTTTTTGCATGAATTTTTATATCCCTTAGCTCAGGCTTATGATAGCGTTGCTATGGATGTTGATCTAGAAGTTGGTGGTAGTGATCAAATTTTTAATATGCTTTGCGGAAGGGACTTAATGAAAGAATTGAAAAACAAGGAAAAATTTGTTGTTGGTTTGAAATTATTAGTTGACCCTACCGGGAAAAAAATGGGGAAAACAGAAGGGAACTTGGTCAGTTTAGATAGTGATCCGAAAGATATGTATGGCAAAATTATGTCATGGCCGGACGAGATTATCCGTCTTAGTTTTGAACTTTTAACAGATGTTTCTATAGAAGAAGCAGATAAAATTATAAAAGAATCTCACCCCAGAGATGCTAAATCTGTGTTAGCGAAAGAAATTGTTTCTGTTTGTTATGATAAAAAAATAGCTGATTTATCTGAAGAAGAATTTAATAGAGTTCATCGGGAAAAGGAACTTCCTTTAGATATTTTAGAAGTTTCAATAAAAAATAAGAATATCTCTATTTTATCTCTTTTGGTTGAGATAAACTTAGCTTCGTCTAAAGCAGAAGCTAAAAGATTAATTTTACAGAAAGGCGTGAAAATAGATGAAAAAATTGAAAACGATTGGAAGAAAATTATTGATATAAAAAAAGAAATGGTTATCCAGGTTGGGAGAAGAAAGTTTGTAAGAGTGAAATAAAAATACCGCTTTATCAGCGGTATTTTTTCTTTCAAAATAAATATCAAAAATTATTCAAGTTCGGCTTCCTCCTCTTCTTCTATTTCGTCTTCTATTTCATCTTCGCCTTCTTCTGCGAGAGGAACCGGATTTTCGTCTTCGTAAAACATAATTTTTGGTTAAAAAAGATTTATATTATCGACCTTTCGAATCTTCCTATTTGGGTATTATATTTTTTTAAAAGATATTGTCAAGCCCTCTTTATGCATCTCTTTTAAGAACGTAGGTAATGGCGATAGCTAAGGCATCGGCAGCATCGTCTGGTTTGGGAATTTCTTTCAACTTCAATAAGTTTTTTACCTTTTTTTGAACTATAGGTTTTTCTGACCATCCATAACCTGTTATAGTCATTTTTGCCTGAAGAGGAGTGAATTCTATGACAGGTATTTTATTTTTTGCTGCAGTCAGTAATATTACTCCTTTTGCTTGGCTTACAGGAATTGCTGTTTTTAGATTTCTAAAAAAATAAAGGCTCTCTACGGCCAAAATTTCAGGTTTATATTTTTTTATTAATTTACTTAATTCGTTATATATTTTTTTTAAACGTTCCGGAGCGATAGAAGAAGGAAGTGTTTTAATTACTCCATAATCTAAGCATTTTAATTTCTTTTTGTTTTTTGGTTCGTTGTCATTGGTTGTTTCAATTATACCGTACCCTGTACTGGCTGTTCCCGGATCAATCCCAATTATAATCATATATATAATTATTTTAAATTAGAGTAAACACCTTGAACGCTGTCTAATTCGTCTAGAGCGTCAAAAAGTTTTTGACAACTCTCTCTTTGTCTTTCTTCTACAGAGACTTCTTCTTTTGGCACCCAATCTAAAGATGCAGACTCTACTTTTATACCTTTTTCTTCTAAAGCTTTTTTTATTTTATCTAAAGTTTCTATTTTTGTGTAAATATCTAAAATATCGTCTTGGCTATAAATATCTTCAGCTCCCAACTCAATAGCTGTCATTTCTAAGTTGTCTTTATTTTGAAGACTTAATTCTTGAGAGTGGATATCTACGGAAATACATCCTTTTTTATCAAACATCCATTTTACACCTCCTTCTCCAACCATTTTGCCTCCAGCTTGATTTAAAACTTGTTTTATTTCTCCCAGGGTTCTATTTTTGTTGTCGGTAATTCCTTCTATAATCACAGCAATTCCGCCAGGGCCATAAGCTTCAAAAATAACTTCTTCAAGATTTGCCCCTTCTTTTCCTCCAAGAGCCTGTTCAATAGCTCTTTCAATATTGTCTTTAGGCATGTTAAAACTCCTTGCTCTTTCAATAGCTGTTTGTAATCTGGAGTTAATAATTGGATCTGCTCCCCCCTGTTTTACAGCAACAGAAATCATACTCGCCATTTTCGAGAACATTTGACCTCTTTTTTGGTCTGTAAGATTCTTCTGGTGTTTTATAGTTTTAGCGTGAGAATGTCCTGACATATAAGTTTAGCCTCATTGTAGCAGGTTTCCTTTTTGTTGCAATTTTTTAATAAACAAAATTACCGCCCCAGATAGAAAAGCAATAATAAAAGACGCTAACAATAAAGAAAAAGATGATGATTTTGAAGTATTTGGAATTTGTTCTCCAATTGCTGCGAGTTCATTTTCAGAAGCTTCTTTGTTTATAGATTTAGCTTCATTTTCTTTTTCAATAATCGTTTCTTTTAAATTTTCTTTTCCTGGCGTCAAAACATTACTCCAATCCCATTTTTCTTCTAAAAAATTATAAGACTGGTTTAAAATAGCTTTTCCATAAGCCACTTCATCTACTATATCTCCTTTGGGATTCAAAAGTTTTAAACCATCACCATCATTATTTAAAACTATTTTTGTTGTCGGTCTATAAAGAACTAAAAAGCTTTTGTTCTTAATCTTTGTTTCTTTTGAAAAAATATAAGTAGTTGTTTTTCCAATTGTGTCAGATATTTTCCAGTCAGACAGATCAACTTCAAAATTATTTTTGTTAAAAATTTCAATCCATTCTTCTATCTCGTCAGATCCTTCTGGAGATGGTAATATTTCGTTTATAATAATCCCGGTTGGGTAATTGATCTCCGTTAAAACATTTTTTGGTTGCTCTATAATAGGAGCGGGAGAATCTTGAACTGTTTTTATTGTTGTTGAATTGTTTTTTACTCCTGTGCTGTTTTGAGATTTAGGAGTGCCTCTTGGGTTTTCGCTTGTTTGCCAGTTTATGGAACTTTTTTCCATTGTCTGTTTTGTGTTGTTGTCTCCATTAATCCATCCGGCAGAATAATTTAATTCATCGATTATTTCATTCAGGTTGTTATACAATATTAAATATTCTCCATTATTTCCCAGGGCGCCACTATATATTTTATCGGCTGGTATATTGGGGACTGTTTCGTCGTCGGTTCTTTCTAATAAATAAAAACCACTAGCGGGTATTATTCCAGATAGAGAGATGTTTGGCGTCCCGTCTTGGGCGGTTAGTCTCCAACCATCGAGATTTATTGATTTTTGAGTATTATTATATAATTCAATCCATTCATTATTCGCAGAATCAGCTGTTCCCATCCATGCAATTTCATTTATTATCACAGAAGGGTTGTTAATAGCTAAAACAGGGAGACAAACAGAGAGGAAGAGAAAGAAGACTATCCCTCTTGACAAATTCAGCATAATATATTAGAATATCAGATTAGATAAGGCAATAGTCCAACTTATCTAATACCAACAATTTAACCTTAAAACTGGGGGTCTGGAGTTTTTCTTAGTCGGATAGCCCGGATAATGCTGAGCTACTCCTCGGAAAAAATCTAAACTTAGTTCCTAACACTAATGTTTGGCCCCCAATTTTAGGGTTTTTTGTTTACTCTCCTGTTTCTCTCTCTACTTCTTCCAGGGTTGTTTCCCCCTCTAATACTTTTATTAAGCCGTCTTGATACATTGTCACCATTCCTTTTTTAATGGCCTTTTCTTTTAAGTCGGCGACGGAAGGGTTTGTTAAAATGAACTTTTCCATATCATCATCTACTAAAAATATTTCAAAAATACCGATTCTGCCACGATATCCGGTGGAATTACAATATTTACACCCCTTTTCTTTGGGGATTTTTAGTTTGTCGGTGATTTCGGGAATTTTAACTTCATTTGATAATCCTTTTAATCCAGCTTTTATTTTTATTAAGTCTTGAGAAGAAACAGTTTCAAGCTTTGAACAGTCTTTGCAAATTTTTCTGATTAATCTTTGAGCAATAGCCATATTTATCGCTGGGCCAATATTTGAATTTTTAGCTCCTAAGCTTATTAGTCTGACAACGGTTCCGGCCGCATCGTTTGTATGTAATGTAGTTAATACTAAGTGGCCTGTTAAGGCCGCTTGGAGCGCAATTTCTGCGGTTTCTAAGTCTCTTATCTCTCCTACTAAAATAACATCAGGATCTTGCCTCATTATTGATTTTAAGCCGGAGGCAAAATCATATCCTTTTTGAGGATCTGTTTGGGTTTGAGAAATTCCTTTCAGATGATATTCTATAGGATCTTCAATTGTAATAATTTTAATTTCAGGACTTTGAATTTTTTTCAAAAAAGCATAAAGAGTAGTGGTTTTACCTGATCCTGTGGGACCTGTAACAATAATCATCCCGTTTGGTTTTTTAATCTCTCTTTTGAAAATTTCTAACAAATCATTTCTTAGTCCAAGTACCTCCATATCAAATAAGCTTTTTGGGTTTAAAATTCTTAAAACAATTGACTCTCCATGTTCGGCGGGCAAAATAGAAGTTCTGATTTCTACCAATATATTGTTAAATAAAACAGAAAAACGGCCATCTTGAGGTCGGCCGCTTATGTTTAATTTAATTCCGGAAAGAAGTTTAATCCTGGAAAGTAGATTTTCGTATGTTTTTGTATCTAAAAAAAGAATATCTTGTAAAACTCCATCAATCCTCGCTCTCATCTTTGCTTGTTCTTCGCCAGGCTCTAAATGGAGATCAGAAGCTTCTAAAAAAATAACTCCTCCCAATATAACTTCTAAAGCCTTACTGACTTCTTTGGTCAGATAAAAACTGATCTTTTCTTTAAAATCAGAAAGATTCTTTATTTGTTTTTCAATTTCTTCCAGGCTTTGTGGGGATATTTTTATTTCACCGGTAATTTTTTTTGAAAACTCCGCCATAAAGGGTTAGAATTAGATTAGAGCTTTATCCAGCTTAAATTATATTTTAAATTTAGTCAACTTTTAATGGAAAAAAAATATTTAACCAATAGTCCAGCTCAAACTAGAAGCTTGGCAATAAAATTGTCTGAAGATTTTTTTAAAAAAATATCCAAAAAGGCTTTTATAATTGGTTTAAAAGGAGATTTGGGAGGAGGAAAAACAACTTTTTTACAAGGATTCGCTAAAGGGCTAGGTATTAAAGAAAAAATTACTAGTCCAACATTTGTTATTGCTAAAAGATTTAGTCTTTATTCTTCGAAAAAAAATAAAGGAGAGTTTAAGAATTTTTATCATTTTGATTGTTATCGCATTGGGAATCCGAGAGAAATATTAAATTTAGATTTTATGAATATTGTTTCAGATTCTCAAAATATTGTTGCCATTGAATGGCCTGAAAGAATAAAAAAAATATTACCTAAAAATGTTATTTTAATAAAATTTAAATTTATAAATGATAAAACAAGAGAAATTGTGATAGAATCTAAAGATGTTAGATAAAATAAAAAACTTAAATCCTAAGTCTAAAAAAGAAGTTTTGGTGATTATTGATTCAAATTCTGTGATTTACAGGGCTTATCATGCATTACCTAAACTAACTAATAAAAAAGGAGAGCTGGTTAATGCAGTATATGGATTTTTACTTGTTTTTTTTAAAGCAATTAAAGATTTTCATCCGGATTTTATTGCTGCTGCTTTTGATCTTCCTCTTCCAACTTTTCGTCATAAAAAATATGATGGATATAAGGCAAATAGACCTAAAGCTCCTGAAGACTTGCGTTCTCAGATGCCGATAGTTAAAGAATTTTTAAATGTTTTTTCTGTTCCGGTTTTTGAAAAGGAGGGATTTGAGGCAGACGATATTGTCGGCACGATTGTTCAATCTACTGAAAAGAAAAAGGAACCACCGGAAATAATTATTTTAAGTGGAGATTTAGATTCTCTTCAGTTGGTAGACTATAGGACGAAAGTTTATGCTCTCAGAAAGGGTATTAAAGATATTATTCTGTATGGCGAAGAACAAGTTGAAGAAAAGTTTCAAGGATTAAAACCGAAACAACTTTTAGATTTTAAATCTTTAAGAGGAGACCCTTCCGATAATATTCCTGGAGTTAAAGGAATTGGAGAAAAAACAGCTATAGAACTTATTTTAGAATTTGGCAGTTTGGAAAATATTTATAAAAAGATAGAAAAAAAGTCGGGAGATTTAAAAATTAAAAAAAGAATTAAAGATCTTTTAATAGAGTACAAGGAACAAGCTTTCCTTTCTGGATTTCTTGCTAAGCTTGAAAAAAACGTGCCGATAGATTTTAGCTTAGAAAATTGTATGTGGTTAAATTTTGATATAGAAAAAGCAACTCGTCTTTTAGAAAAATTTGAATTTTATAGTCTAATAAAGAGGTTACCAGAGATTAAAAAAAGAGAAGAGGATGTTGTTAGAGAAAATTTGAAATTGTTGTAGCTAGTTTAAAAATTTAATAAGGAATCAATCTTTTTTTAAGTGGTTTAAAATGGTAAGATTAAAGAATAAATAACGGATAAAATATTTTATTAAACAGTGATAAAATGGGAGAAGAAATCAACAAGGAGATTGTTACAGAATTACTGAAGATAAAGGGAGAGGCGCGGGGAGTCCATTTTAAAAACGATGGAGATTTTGTTCTAAAAGAAAAGGGTAAAGAAGGTATAGAAAAATTAGAAAAAGAATTGGAAGAATTAGGGTGTCCTATAAAATATGGAAAGATAAATCAATTTGATTTTTATCCAGCAGGAATGAGAGTTGTATCTTTATTAGCTATTAAAAAAACATTTGATTGGCCGGATGAAAAAATAGTAGAATTAGGCGCTTATGCAATGCAGGTTTCGTGGATAATCAAGCTTTTCACTAAATATTTTTTTTCAATCGAGAAAACTTTAAAGTCAGCTCCGAATATTTGGTCAAAATATTTTACTATTGGAGAAATAGAGATTGAAGAATATAATTCAAGTAAGAATTCTGTGGTTTTAAAAGTTAAAAATTTTAATCTTCATCCAATTTATTGTCTTTGTTTAAAAGGGGTGTTATTGGGAGTCATCAGAATGGTAGTAAAATCTCAAAAAATAACTTGTGAGGAAACAGAGTGTATTTTTAAAAATAATGAAAATCATAAATTTTTAATAAAATGGTAGAGGAAAAAGAAATAGATAGTGTAAAAAAAATTTCTACTCTTCTTGAAGATCTTCTTTTGCTTGAAAAGTATATTAAAGATTTATTTACGTTTTTTCCTTTGCCTGTTTGTTTTGTAAGTCCTCTTGGGGTTATTTTTGAGGTTAACCCGGCTTTCGAGAAATTTATTGGTTATACCAGCTACGAAGTTGTCGGAAAGCCTATTGAGAATTTTTTTGAAAAAGAAAAAATAGAAACTTTAACGAAAGACGTTTTAGAAAGCGGCAATATTGAAGCCAGGGACATGATAATTTCTACCAAAGGAGGCGAGAAGGTTGATGTCAGTCTCTTTGGGCAAGTTAGAAGAAACGAGCAAGAAGAAACTACAGGTTTTTTTATAGGATTTTTTGATTTAACTAAGATTAAAAAAACAGGAAAAGAATTACAAGATACTCAGGTTGCTCTTTTGAACATGCTTGAAGATATTGAGGAGTCTAGAAAAAAAGCTGAAGAGGAAAAAAATAAAACAGAAGCTATTATATCTAATTTCACTGACGGTCTCTTAGTTTTTGACGATAAAAGAAAAGTTTCTCTTATCAATCCTCAGGCAGAAAAAGTTTTTAATATAAATAATAAAGACGTGGTTGGTAAGTCAATTTTGGAATTAAGTGTTTTTCCTGAATTAGAATTAATAGTAAACCTTGTTGGTCCTGAAATAAAAGACATTTCTAGAAAAGAAATACCTTTTAAAGGAGATTTAGTTTTAGAAATAAGCACTATTCCAATATTAAAAGGCGATGGGAAAATAGGATCTTTAATAATTGTACATGATATTACAAGGGAAAAGATGATTGAGAAAACGAAGACGGAGTTCGTTTCTCTTGCTGCTCATCAGTTAAGGACTCCTCTTTCGGCAATTAAATGGACTCTTCGCATGCTTTTAGATGGAGATTTGGGGACAATAACTTCTGAGCAAAGAGATTTTATTGAAAAAACTTATGTATCAAATGAAAGAATGATTAGTTTAATAAATGATCTTTTAAATGTTGCCAGAATTGAAGAAGGCAGGTATTTATATAAGCCTGCTTCCGCTGATATGGCACCTATTGTTCAATTTGTAATAAATTCTTATAAAGATGAATATAGTAGAAAAAAAATAAAATTAGACTTTAAAGCTCCTGAAAATCCTCTTCCTAGAGTACTGATTGATGTCGAAAAAATAAAATTAGCTATTCAGAATTTTTTAGATAATTCTTTAAAATATACGCCAGTAGGGGGAGAAGTAGTTGTTTCTCTAAAAAGTATTAAAAAAGAAGTACAATTTAGTGTAAAAGATACGGGAGTAGGTATCCCAAAAAATCAACAAGAAAGAATGTTCGTTAAATTTTTTAGAGCAGCTAATGTTCTCACAATAGACACTGAGGGTTCGGGTCTTGGTCTTTTTATTACAAAAAATATTATAGAGGCGCATAATGGTAGAATTTGGTTTGAATCTGAAGAAGGTAAAGGTACTACTTTCTGTTTTGCATTACCCGTCAAAGAAGAGTTTACAGAATTTTTAGAGGAATTTTAATACTTGCGTAGTTTTTTTAATGAGTTAAAATAAGGACAGAGCTTAATTTTAATAATCTTTTGTATTTTTATGCCTAAAAAAATAATATTAATAGAGGATGAAGAAATTTTGATTAACGTTCTCTCTAAAAAATTAATCAAAGAAGGATACGAAGTTACTATAGCCAGAAATGGTCTGGAGGGTTTAGAATCTATGAGAAAAGAAAAGCCAGACTTAGTTTTATTGGATATTGTTATGCCTAAAATGGGCGGGTTTGAAGTTATGGAGGAAATGAATAAAGATGAAAATTTAAAAGATATTTCGGTTATAATTATTTCTAATTCGGGTCAGCCGGTGGAATTAGATCGGGCTAAAGAACTTGGAGCTAAAGATTGGTTAATTAAAACAGATTTTGATCCTCAAGAAGTAGTTGAAAAAGTAAAAAATAATTTTAAATAACATGGTGGAAAACACTGTCGATATTAATGGGCAAGTGGCCTCTAAAAAAATACTTATCGTTGAAGATGATAAATTTTTAAGAGAATTAATAGTCAGAAAGCTTCTTGGGGAAGGTTATAATGTTGTAGAAGCGGTAGATGGAGAAGAGGCAATAATAAAAATAAAAGAAAATAAGCCGGATTTAATTTTGTTAGATTTAATTTTGCCCGGAGCAGATGGATTCGAAGTTTTATCAAAAACAAAAGCAGACCCGTTGGTGGCCTCTATTCCTGTAATTGTTTTATCAAATCTTGGACAGAAAGAAGATGTAGAAAGAGGATTAAAATTGGGGGCGGTAGATTATCTTATTAAAGCTCATTTTACTCCGGGAGAAATCGTTGAAAAAATCAAAATAATTCTGAAATAGGCTTTATGCCTGAATTGCCGGAAGTAGAAACAACAGTTAGAGGTTTAAAATCAAGGGTCCTGAATAGGACCTTTGTTGATATTTGGACTGATTTTCCTAAAATGATTAAAAAACCTAAGGATTTTAAAGATTTTAAAAAAGGAATAATCGGGAAAAAGATAGAAGATGTTAAAAGAAGGGCAAAAAATATTCTTATTGAACTTTCCGGCGGCAAAGTTTTGTTGATTCATCAAAAATTAACAGGTCATTTGTTGGTCGGGAAATGGGAAAAATCAGATAACAATTGGCGTTCTTTAGAAAAAGGGCCGTTATCAGATCCAATAAACAGATTTATACATTTAATGTTTTATCTGGATAAAAAAATGTTGGCTTTATCTGATTTAAGAAAATTTGCCAAAATTGAGTTATGGGATAAAAAAGAATTAGAAAGTTCGGAGGAATTTAAAAAAATAGGACCGGAGCCTTTAGATAAATCTTTTGTTTTTGAAAAATTTAAAAATGTTTTAAATGGTAAAAAAGGTAAAATAAAGCAGGTTTTAATGGATCCAAATGTTATTGCCGGGATTGGTAATATATATTCGGATGAAATATTGTTTAAGGCGAAAGTTCATCCTCTTAAAAAAGTTTTTGAGTTAAAAGAAAATGAGCTTAAATTAATATATGGGGCTATGAGGGATATTTTACCGAAAGCCATTGAACTTGGAGGGGAAAGCTTTTCTGATTTTCGTAATATTGATGGTGGTAAGGGTTTTTTTGATAAAGAAAGAAAGGTTTATAGAAAAGAGGGAGAAAATTGTCCTCGTTGTGGGGATATAATAAAAAGAATAAAGATTGGCGGGAGATCTGCTCATTTTTGTTCTTCTTGTCAGAAAATATGATCATATTTCTTTGCGGTAAAGACACATATAGATCTCGTCAAAAATTAAACGAGATAATAGACAGTTATAAAGAGGCTAATAAAAGCGGGTTAAGCTTGAGGTTTTTTGCCGGTGAAAAAATCAGTTACGAAGATTTTATAGATGAAATTTCTTCTGTTTCGATGTTTAAAGAAAAGAAGATGTTGATCTTTAAAAATGTTTCCGTTAATAAGGATTTTCAAGAAGAATTTAATGAAAATATTAAAAAATTTACAGACTCAAAAGAAATTATTTTATTTTATGAAGAAGGAGATGTTCTAAAGAGTAAGTTTTTTGATTCTTTAAAAAAGGTAAGTAAATCTCAAGAATTCGACATTTTAAGCGGATTAAAACTTAAAGCCTGGATTAAAAAAGAGATAGAAAATTATGGAGTAATAATTAATGAAGAAGCGGTCAATCGATTGGTTGATTTTACAGGAGGAGACTTGTGGAGATTATCTGAGGAGATTAAAAAATTGGCTTTATATAAAAATAAAGATAAAAAAATTTCTGTTGAAGACATAGTTCTTCTTGTTAAGCCAAAAATTGAAACAGATATTTTTAAGACAATAGATGCTATCTCTGAAAAGAAAAAAAATGTAGCTATTTCTTTACTTCATCAGCATTTAAAAGAAGGAGATAATCCTGTCTATCTTTTAACAATGATTAATTTTCAATTTAGAAACCTTTTAATATTAAAATCAGAAGATTCTGATTATAGCTTTAATAAAAGTTACGGAAGCGTGTCAACTTTATCTAAAAAACTTGGGATGAATCCTTATGTCGTCAGAAAAACGATGCAACAGATAGGGAAGTTTTCTTTAGAAGAATTAAAAAAAATCTATCGGAAGATTTCTCAGATAGATTTTAGTATAAAAACCGGGAAAGTAGATCCTGAAGCGGCTTTAGATTTGTTTATTTCGAGTATTTAGCCAGAAATTTAGTTATTCTTGACTTTTTTCTTGCAGCAGCATTTTTCTTTATTAATCCGGTCTTTGCGGCCTTGTCTAGAATTTTATAAGCGTTAGGTAAGAGTTTTTTGGCTTCAGCAATCTTTTTTTCAGAAACTAAATTTTTCACCTCTTTTAAGAGGTTTCTCATTTCTTTATTTTTTTTGACGTTTATAACTCTTCTTTTTATGCTTTTTCGAAGAGCTTTTTTGGCAGATGTAGTAATTGGCATATGGTCTACCCTATCATATTTAATTAAACCTTGCAAATTTTTTAAAAAGATTAATAATCAAATAATATGAGCGTTTCAGGATTTAATTATCTTTTTATTTCAATTATTCTTTTTTGTTTGTTTTTTCGTTTCGGTAAGTATGCCAAAAAAGATAAAAATCAAACTGCGAGAGATTTTTCTTTTTATGCCTTAAATTTAGGTTTCAGTTTTTTTGGGATTGGAATAGCGGGGATATTATTCCCTCAATCTTCGCAAATATTAAATTTTTGTCTTTTTTTGACGGTTTTATTCCAAACAATCGCTTTTGCTTTTTCTGGAAAGATTCTATTTCGAGTTTTGTTTAAAAAAATTTCTGATTGGTATGGTTTTTTTATTCCTCTTTTTTTGGGTATGATTCCTGTAGTTTTTGCTTTAGTTTGGAAAAGTTTTCCTAGCCCCGAACTTCCACTTGGCTTTATTAATTGGGATATACATCCATATACTGGAATAGCGCGGGCAATTCTTATTCTTTTAACTCAGATTCCTGTTGGGCTTGTTTTTTTTAATCAACTTAAGACGATATTATGGAAGAACGAAAGGTTTTTATTTTTAAGAACTTTAATTATCGGGTGTGCTTCTTTTTTTGGAGGGATTTTCGGCATTGGGGTGGTTTTGGCTCATTCCCCCTCTCAGATGATTATTGTAGAAGTAAGTCTTACCATATCGTTGATAATTCTTTTACCCCTTGTTTTTTTAAAGGGCCTTGATTCTTAATTTAAGGCAGTTAGACTCTAGGAATTTGTTTTTATTTTTATACATTAATTTTTTAATTTATTTAAGGTCTATTTCGAGTTTAATTTAAGAATTAGATCTCTGATTTCAGCTGCCCTTTCAAAGTCTAAATTTTTAGCAGCTGTTTTCATTTCTTCTTCTAAGAGTTTTTTATCTTTGATCATCCAAAATTCAGCAGAAACATCTTTTTCTTTTTTGGAAAACGGCCAATCTCTGATTTCTTTTATGATGGCTTTTGGGGTAATTTTATGATTTTTATTGTATTTTATTTGAATTTGTCTTCTTCTTTCTATTTCTTTTATGGCATTCGCCATAGATTTCGTAGTTTTATCGGCATATAAAATTATATGGCCATTGATGTGACGGGCTGCTCTTCCCATGGTTTGGATAAGAGTTGTCTCTGATCTTAAAAAGCCCTCTTTATCGGCGTCTAGAATCGCCACCAGAGCTACTTCCGGCAGATCTAGCCCCTCTCTTAGAAGGTTAATTCCAACTAAAACGTCATATTTTCCCTCTCTGAAGTCTTTTAAAATCTTAGGTCTTTCCAGTGTTTTTACTTCAGAGTGCAACCATTTAGAAGAGATGTTCTCTTCTCCCAGATAATCAGATAGCGCTTCAGCCAATCTTTTAGTAAGAGTTATAGCTAAAACTCTTTCTTTCTTTTTGATTCTTTTTTTTATTTCATTTATTAAGTTTTCTACCTGGTTTTTGGTTTGCCTGATTTCTATAGAGGGCTCTAATAGTCCAGTCGGTCGGATCATTTGTTCAACGACATATTTTTTATTAGTTTCTTTCCTCTCTTCTTCTGAAGGAGTAGCTGAAACATAAACGACTTGATTTATTCTTTCTTTAAACTCTTTAAAAGTTAATGGTCTGTTATCTATAGCTGAGGGAAGTCTGAATCCGTAATCTATTAAGGTTTTCTTTCTGGCCCGGTCTTGGTTTGACATGGCATGGAGTTGAGATAGGGTCATATGAGATTCATCAATAAAAACTAAGTAATCCTTCGAAAAATATTCTAACAAAGAATAAGGTGCTTGGCCCGGTTTTCTAAATTCCAAATGGCTTGAATAGTTTTCAATGCCATAACAAAATCCAGTCTCTTTCAGCATTTCTAGGTCATAATTTGTTTTTTGTTTTAATCTTTGAGCTTCGATTAGTTTTTTATCTTTTTCTAATTCTTTTATTCTTTCCTGTAATTCTAATTTTATATTTTCAATTGCGATATTTAATTTTTCTGTTGGAGTGACCCAAAAATGAGCCGGGAAGATCTTAAGGGATAATTCATGAATTTTAAATTTTGGATTTAAAGAATTTTCAGCTATTAGTATTTTATCAATTTCATCTCCAATAAATTCTATTCTTAAAATTTCTTTTCCTGTTATTATAAATACTTCAACAATTCCGCCGCGAACTCGGAAAGTTCCTGGCTTAAAATCGATATCGTTTCTTTGGTATTGGAGAGAAATTAGACTAAAGATAAAATCTCTTCTTTTTATTTTTTTGCCAGGCTTTATTTCAAAAGAAACTTCTTGATAAACGCTAGGAGAGCCGATGTTATATATACAGGAGACTGAAGCAATAATAATAACATCGTTTCTGGTCATTAGGTCTTGAGTGGCGGCATGTCTCATTCTGTCTAATTCTTCGTTTATTTTGGCGTCTTTTTCTATATAAACATCGCTTTGGGGAATATAAGCTTCGGGCTGATAATAGTCATAATAAGAAACAAAATAATGAACAGCATTTTTAGGGAAGAATTCTTTAAATTCCTGGTATAATTGGGCGGCCAGAGTTTTGTTATGAGAAATTATCAAAACAGGTTTTTTTATATTTTCGATGGTTTTCGCCATAGTAAAAGTTTTTCCCGATCCGGTGACTCCGAGAAGTATCTGTTTTTTTACGCCGGATTTTAAATTTTCAATCAATTTTTTAATTGCTTGGGGTTGATCTCCGGTAGGTTTGAATTTTGAAACTATATTAAACATACAGTTAAATTTATATTAAATTTTTCTTTTATTCAAGTTTGGGTTAGAATTATAAGCAGAATATGATTAAAGATTTAATTAAAAGATTTTTACCTCCCATTTTGGTAAATTGGTATCATTTATCCTTAGCTTTGCTTGGGGCGATTTTGTATGGTTTTCCTTCAAGAAAAATGATTATTATAGGGGTGACGGGGACTAAAGGTAAATCAACGGTTGTTGAATTATGTCATCAGATTTTTCAGGAAGCCGGTTATAAAGTAGCTTCTATTTCTTCTATAAGGTTAAAAATAAACAACAAAGAAACTCAGAATCTTTTAAAGATGACGATGCCGGGCCGATTTAAAATTCAAAGTTTTTTTAAACAAGCTCTTCTTTCAGGTTGTAAATATGTGATATTAGAGGTTACCTCAGAGGGAATCTTACAGAATCGTCATAAGTTTGTAAATTTTGATATGGCTGTTTTTACTAATCTTTCACCTGAGCATATAGAGAGGCATGGTTCTTTTAAAAATTATCAGTTAGCCAAGGGGGAACTTTTTAAAATTGTTAAAAAAATACATATTGTTAACTTAGATGATGAAAATACTGCATTTTTCTTACAATTCCCGGCAGAAAAGAAATGGGGTTATAGTACAAAAATATCAAATAAATTTTTAAATTCTGAGTTTCAGACGGTTACGGCAAATAATATTGAAAAATTAGAAAGCGGTACGAGTTTTTCGGTTAATGACATTAAAATAAAGTTAAACATTTGCGGAGAATTTAACGTTCATAATGCTTTAGCTGCAATTTGTATCGGATTGTCTCAGAATATTAGTTTAGAGATTTCTAAGAGTGCTTTGGAAAAAATTAGCGGAATAAAAGGAAGAATGGAGATTGTTGTAGAAAAGCCGTTTAAGGTTGTTGTGGATTATGCTCATACTCCTGATGCTCTTCAAAAGGTTTACGAGTTTTTTTACGGTAAATCTAAGCTAATATGCGTTTTAGGATCTGCCGGTGGGGGCAGAGATAAGTGGAAGAGGCCGAAAATGGGAGAAATTGCCGCTAAATATTGCGATGAGATTATTATTACAAATGAAGATCCTTATGAAGAGGAACCGATAGAAATAATAAATCAGGTGTCTTTTGGCGCGGGCGAAAAGGTAAAAAAGATATTAGACAGAAGAGAAGCTATTAAAGAAGCATTAAAGAAGGCTAATCCTGGAGATACGGTGGTGATTACCGGTAAAGGTTGTGAACCTTGGATGTGTATTTCTCAAGGTAGAAAAATACCTTGGAATGAGGTTAAAATTGTAAAAGAAGAACTTCAAAAGATTGAAAAACAACAATAAAGAAAGGCTATTTTCTCTTATAATACCTCTTGTTTGAGGTTTTTTTAACGATTTTTTAAGAATCTATCCGTATAATATGAATAGGTATGCCCTATTGACTTCTTGGTGTCTCCCTCTATAATTATAGACAGGAACAATGTTTCCCAAATTTAAGATTAGAAAATATTCTCAAAAAATTAAGGAGTCTTTAAAGGACCCCCTTTATCGTTTAGGGGCGGCGTCGGTTGTTTTATTTTTGATTTTAGTATTATTTTCCATTCCGGTCTTAAAATCTGTTGAAAAAAAAGAATTTTCTCTTCTTCTTACAGCTATTGCAGGAGCTTCTCCTGATAATTGTTCGCAGAGTTCTTTTTTGGACCCTGCTCAAAAACCTATATCAGAATCACCAGAGCTTCTTTTGGTCCAGAATTGTAGTATTCAGGCAGCTTCTCCTCCTGTTATGTTTACTTCCCAAATTTTAGCAGCTTTAACTGAAGGTTATGAGCCGGAAGATGTAAATAAGGTTATTTTTGAGTATATTGTTGAACAGGGGGATACTTTTTCAACTATAGCTGAAAAATTTAACATATCCGTAAATACTATACTTTTAGCCAATAACTTAACAAAGAGTTCGTCTATTAAAAATGGCCAAAAATTAGTTATTTTACCGGTTACGGGGATAATTTATTATGTTAAATCAGGAGATACTCTTTCTTCTATAGCTATTAAATATAAGGGTAAAATTGATGAAATAACCGCTTTTAATGAGCTTTCTTCTGCGGGAGATATATATTTAGGAGATACTCTTATTATTCCTAATGGAGTAATTCCTGTTGCGATAAAATCTACCGCTCCTGTTTTAGCTCCTTTAGTTGCAGGATATTTTATTTGTCCGATATCTTCTCCTTGCAGGATTACCCAAGGTCTTCATTTTTATAACGCGATTGATTTCAGCCATGGTCGATGTGGAGATTCTATTTTTGCCGCTGCTGCGGGAAAAGTTTTAAATGTAAAATTAACTTCTTCTACTTTACGTTCGGCATTTGGAGGTGCGGGAAACACTATTTCAATTTTACATTCAAATGGAGTTGTAACTAGTTATGGACATATAAAACAGAGTTTTGTCAGTCCGGGAGACCAAGTTACTAAGGGTCAGATTATAGCTTTAATGGGTGGATCCCCTGGAACACCAGGGGCTGGCAAGTCTACTGGTTGCCATTTGCATTTTGGAGTGTCTGGTGCAATAAATCCTTTTGCTAGATAATAATACTCGGTAATTAAAAAAAGCCCGTTATCGGGCTGTTTTTATTTTTGTTTTTTATTCACATTTTAGACAGAATCTGGCTTCGGGGGAGATTTTTAAACGTTCAATTGGAATTTCTTTTTGGCACTTTTCACAGATTCCGTATTTTTCTTCCTTTATTTTCTCTAAGGCTAAGTTGATATTTTCTAGACGAATTTCTAGATTATGTTCAATGGGAAGCAGGGTGCTGTATTCTTCAACTTCGTCAGCCGCCGTTTCCATACCGGATGAGCCTTGTCCTGCGTTAAAATTTGGAAAACGAGTATCCCAGTCTCCGGGTAGTTTTTCATCTTTTGTTGCGAATTTTTTTAGTTGTTCTTCTATTTCAGATTTTTCTTTTTCTAAAGCTTTTTTTAATTCTTCGGTGAGATTTTTATCCATGTTTATATATTTAGTTGTTGTATTATATTTTTAATACTATCAAAAGAACTTGTTAAAACGAAATAATTTCCAAACCAGGCGTAACAGATTCCAAAGTCGTCTTTAGATATAGTTAAGTAGCGTAAACCTGTTTTTTGGACATAAGCTGTTTTAAAAGAAAGAGAGTCGGTTTGTATTTTGTTTCCAGACAGAAAAAGTCCTTTTTCGGATATATTTTTTTCCCAATTTTTAAATATATCAGTTAATCCTTCTTTATCTTTAACTTTAGTTATAATAGCAATTCTGTTTCCTTGTTTTTGTGAAAAGATAGCTAAAGTAAAATCTGATTCTAATTTACTTAAAAATTCTTCCGGGATTTCAACTTGAAAAGATGCAGATAAATCCTCTAAAGAAATCAGTTTATTCTGATCAGTATTTTTTATGAGTATTCTGTTAAAAACTCCTAAGGGAATAATTTCTTTTAAGGATTGGTTTAGGGCTTCTGGAATATTATCTGTTTTTAAAATTTCTTTAGTAGTTGTCCCGCTGGTTTGAATAAAAGAAGCAGGAATTATAATTTCAGGTTTTAAAATTTCTTCAGGAGGAGGATTTTGTTGGACAGGAAGTTCCTCTGGCGGAAGTAATTCTTCTTGAGGGCTTCCTTTTGTAGCAAGATACCATAAGAAAAATCCTAAAATTAAAACAACAACAAAAATAATCCCACCTCTTATCAGATATTTTTTGCGAGGGGATGTTTTTAATAACGGAGGTTTTGGCATTAATCCGAAGGATATTTCTTTCTTAACTTCTTCTGGTTTTTCTTCTTTTGATTCTTTTTGGTCGGTAACTGTATTTTTTGTCTTTCCCTCGGCGCCTAAAGAGGAAATTTTTTCTCTTTCTTCTTGAGATTCAATTTCCCTAAGTCTGGCAACATCTTTTGCCATAGTCCTTATTTCCTCTCTTTTTAGGAACTCTTTTTTTTCTTCTTGTGGTTCTTGGACCATATCGAAGTTTCGCTGCTATTTTTTAGCTTCTTTTAAGGAAAGATTAATTCTTCCCTGTTCATCAATAGAAATCACTTTTACGGGTACGACATCTCCAACTTTAACTATGTCTTCAACTTTTCCTACGTGATGGGAAGCTAGTTGAGAGATATGTATTAGTCCGTCTTGACCAGGCAATATTTCGGCAAAAGCACCGAAATCTAAAATTCTTACTATTTTTCCTTGGAAAATCTCTCCTACTTTAACCTCCCTGGTTATATTACTTACCCAGTCAAAAGCTTTCTTAGCAGATTCTTCTTTATCTGCTGTAATAAATATTTTACCAGTGTCTTCTATGTCTATAGATACTCCGCATTCATCAATTATTCCATTAATAACTTTTCCCCCAGGACCGATTACGTCTCTAATTTTATCCGGATTAATTTGTAAAATTAAGATTCTAGGAGCGAAAGGAGACAAATTAGCTCTTGGGCTTGGCAAAGTTTTTTCAATAACATCCAGAATTTGAGATCTGGCTTTTTTTCCTCCCTCTAAAGCTTTCTTTAAGATTTCTTCTGTAATACCTTCTATTTTAACATCCATTTGAATAGCTGAGATTCCTTTTCTGGTGCCGGCAATTTTAAAATCCATATCTCCATAATGGTCTTCTGGTCCTTGAATATCAGTTAAAATTTCGTATTTTATTATTTTTGAATTTTCATCTATCTCTGACATAAGTCCCATAGCAATTCCGGCTGCGGGGTATTTTATTGGAACTCCGGCGTCCATTAAAGCTAAAGATGAAGAAGAAACCGAAGCCATTGAACTTGAACCGTTGGAAGATAAAATTTCTGTAACAACTCTAATAGTATAAGGGAATTGTTCGTAAGAAGGTATAATCGGCAGAAGAGCTTTTTCTGCTAACATGCCGTGTCCAATATCTCTTCTTCCGGGCCCTCTCATTGGTTTTATTTCTCCGACTGAATAGGGAGGAAAATTATAATGATGCATGAATCGTTTTTTACCAGTGTATTCCATGCTTTCCAGTATTTGTTGGTCTCCAGGAGCTCCCAAAGTCAAAATAGATAAAGCCTTAGTCTGTCCCCGGCAAAAAACTCCTGAGCCATGAGCTCTTTGAAGTATTCCAACTTCACATTCTAAATTTCTTACTTCGTCAATTTTTCTGCCATCAGGTCTTTTTTTCTCTTTTATTGCTTTTTCGTGGACAATTCTATCAATTTCTTTTTCAAAAAAAACATTAACATAAGTTGTTTTATCTTCTTCCTGGTGCTTTTCTTTAAGATTAATCATTAATTCTTCTTTGAGGGAGTTTATACTGTTCATTCTTTCCTCTTTATCTTTTTGATAAAGAGCTGTTTCTAGTTTATTTCCTAAAAACTCTTTTATTTCTTTTTCCAGTTCATGATCAATTTGAGTGTTTTTTAAAACAATTTTTTCTTTTCCGATTTTTTCTGCAATATCTTTTTGAAAATCAATTAGTTTTTTTAAATATGGTTTTGCAAAATTAAAAGCCCCGAAAATTAAGCTTTCATCTAATTCTTCAAATCCTCCTTCCATCATGTTTGTGATTATTTCACCGTTATTCTCCAATCCGGTTAAAACAAAATCCATTTGGCTTTTTTCCCGTTCGGAAAGAATCGGATTTATAATAAATTTATTATCTATTAATCCTATTCTGACTGCAGCAACAGGTCCCTTCCAAGGAATATTGGAAGTTGTCAAAGCGGTTGAAGCCGCTAATAATCCTAAAATATCGGGATCGTTTTCTGAGTCGTAAGAAAGAATTGTGGCAACCACCTGAGCTTCTCTTCCGAGATTTTGGGGAAACAGCGGTCTTATAGATCTGTCTATGAGTCTGCCATTACATATAGCTTCATCAGAAGGTTTTGATTCTCTTCTTATATATCTTGCCCCTTTTATTTTACCGGCGGCGTAATACCTCTCTTCGTAGTCAACGGTAAGAGGAAAAAAATCTTTTGCCTCTTTTTCGTATTTTGACATTACGGCGGTTGCTAAAACTTCAGTCCCACCACAACGAATAAAAACAGAGCCATTGGCCTGTTCTGTTAGATTATTTATTTCAGCGACAATTTCTTTGCCGTCAAATTCTATCTTGAATTGTTTTCTTTCCATTTTGTTTTTTTGATTATATTATATTTATTTTTTAAAAAGATACTTTTCCGGATATTCTTCTAGGTCGATAAATTCATCGGCATATTCTTTTATTTTTGCTGAAGCTGATTTTCCAAAGGCGACTATTTCCACTCTTTTCCCTTGATTTTTTAAATATTCGATAAGTTGTAAGAAATCTCCGTCTCCTGAAGCCAGAACAACCGTATCTACTGAAGGAGAAATTCTGATAGCATCTACGGCAATTCCTACATCCCAGTCGGCTTTTTTCATTCCTCCATAAAATTCTTGTAAATCTCTGACTCTGGTTTCAATTCCTAGTTTAGTGAGGGCTTCAAAAAATGGTTTTTCTTCTCCAGTTTTTGTTCTTACTACATAAGCGAAAACTCGGATTAAGGTTCGTCCGTTTACAGCTGTTTTTAAGACTTCTTGAAAGTTTACTCTGGCCTGATATAAATTTTTAGCAGAGTGATAAAGGTTTTGGACATCAATTAAGACCGCTACTCTCTGCCCCGGATATTTTATTCTCATTTTTAAGGTTTACTTAGTCCGACTTTTTTAATAATGGCGTTATACCTTCTGGTATTTTTTTCTTTAAGATATTTTAACTGTTTTCTTCTGCTTGTTACCATCTTCAATAATCCTCTCTTTGAATGGAAATCCTTTGGATGGGATTTTAAGTGTAATAAAAGCTTATCAATTTCTTTTGACAGTAAAGCTATTTGTACCTCAGGAGAACCGCTGTCGGTTTCGTGAATTTTGTGACCGGAAATTATTTTTGTTTTTTCTGCTGATTTTAACATATGTTTATTTATTTGATTATGATTATATTTTTTGACGTATTCTTCGATTATGATTATATCATTTCTTTGAATAAAAAAAAGACCGTTTCTGTTATATTTTTATCTTTTGTGCCCCGCGCAGGGCTCGAACCTGCAACCTTATCCTTAAGAGGGATCTGCTCTACCAATTGAGCTAGCAGGGCGTATTTCAAAAGTTTAAAATTAACGGACAGGACATTTATCTGTCCAACTCCACCACGATCCCAAACCCGTCCATTCTGCAACTCCTATAAAAGTAAGGAATGTGTTTAAAAATACCCAGGAGATAAATATAATCACTAGTCCAATAATAGTAGCTGTTATTGCTTTTTTAGCTTGGGAAAAAAGCGCCGGTCCTCCTTTCGCTCCTCCCGCAAGCGATTCAGCATCGCTAAAATGAGATATCATAAACATCAGTCCACTGATAACAAACATTAGGGAAGCTACAATCGGAGCAAGACAGGTCAAAACAAAGTTTATAATATTGGTGATAACGACAAAGATGTGGCAAAATTGACAAGGTCTTCCTACTCCTCCGCAAGGAACAATAGGCCCTCCACAGATAGCAGCTAAAGCTTCATTTGCCGAAAAAAGAAGAATTAAAATCAAAAAAATTGTCGGCAGTATTTTCCTCATTGTTTATTTTGAATTAATTTTCGTGCCCCCGGAAGGAGTCGAACCCTCACCATAGGCTTCGAAGGCCTGTACTCTATCCATTGAGCTACGGGGGCTCTACGCCCTCACGAGTAGCGTTTTGATATTATATCAGACCGATTTGAAAAAAACAAGTTTTCAGGTTAAAATCATCTTATAAATATGAATATTCCTAAAGAAGTAAAATTAGTTATTGATAAATTAAAAAAACGGGGTTTTGAGGCATATATTGTAGGCGGTTGTGTTAGGGATGTTTTAAGGGGAGTAGATCCTGAAGACTGGGATATTGCCACAAATGCTAAGCCGGAAGAAATTCAAAAGGTTTTTCCGAAGAGTTTTTATGAGAATAATTTTTTTACAGTGACCGTTCAGACAAACAGTAAAAATCAAAAATTAAAGGAAATTGAGGTCACAACTTACAGATCTGAGGCAAAATATACTGACAAAAGGCATCCTGATGAGATAAAGTTTGCTAAAAATATAGAAGAAGATCTTTCCAGAAGAGACTTCACTATAAATGCCATAGCTATTGATGTGAAATTAAAACCGGTTTTTATTGATTTATTTGATGGTCAAAATGATTTAGAAAAGAAAATTATTAGAACTGTTGGGAATCCTGATGAAAGGTTTTCAGAAGATGCTTTAAGAATGATGAGGGCTGTAAGATTTTTCGTGTTCTTAGGTAAAGGTTGGAAAATTGATAAAAATACGGCAGAAGCTATTAAAAAGTATTCTTCTCGAATAAAATCTATTTCTCAAGAGAGAATAAGAGATGAATTTTTAAAAATTATTATGTCAGAGAGGGCTTCAGAAGGAATAGAAGCATTAAGAGAATTAGGTTTATTAAAATTTATTATTCCGGAGATTGAAGAAGGATATAAAATCGGTCAGAATAAGCATCATATATATGAATGTTATGATCATTGTTTGAAATCATTAGAATATGCGGCTAAAAAGAATTTTAATCAGGATGTAAGATTAGCTGCTCTTTTTCATGACATAGGAAAGCCTCGTTCAAAGAACGGCGAAGGAGAAAATTCTACTTTTTATAATCACGAAATGATAGGAGCTAATATGACCAATCAAATATTGGATCGTTTAAAATTTTCTAAAAAACAGAACGAAAAAATAACTAAGCTTGTTAGATGTCACCTTTTCTATTATAATCCCGAAGAGGTGGGAGAAAGCTCTGTCAGAAAATTAGTTGTCAAAGCTGGTCCTGAAAACATGGAAGAGTTGTTACAAGTGAGAATGGCAGACAGAATAGGATCTGGCGTCCCTAAGGCTGAGCCTTATAAATTAAGGCATTTGAAATATATTATTGAAAAAGTTGCTCAAGATCCTATTTCAGCTAAAATGTTGAAGGTTTCCGGGAATGATGTGATGAAAATTTTGGGGGTTCAGCCCGGTCCGAAAATAGGGCAAATTTTGGACATTTTACTTGGTTACGTTTTGGAATCGCCAAAAAATAACACAAAGAAGTTCTTAGAAAAGAAAATTGAAGAACTGGGGCGGTTAAAAGAAGAGGAATTAAAGGTTCTTTCGGAAAAAGCAGAGAAAGAAAAGGAAAAATTAGAAGTGAAGAGAGATGAAATGACGAAGAAAAAATATTGGGTGACGTAAGAACGGGGCGTGGTCTAGTAGCTATGACGCCGCTTTCGGGAAGCGGAAATCGAGAGTGCAAGTCTCTCCGCCCCGACATTAAACCGACAAATAATCCTTGAATTTATTTTTTAGATTATTATCTAAATAAATTTTAGGATATAAATCTTTTGGATAAATCGCTATTAAGAGAATGTTTTGTTTTTTACACAGCATCTTTTTTTCTTTTATGGAGCGGTCATAACGAGGACTATCATTAGCTAATCCAAAATATTCAATAAAAGTTTTATTATTTTTTGAGATTATTGCCCAATCTGCTTTATGATTAGTGCTGGGATAATGGACGTTTTTTTCATGTAAGATTTTGTTTTTATAAAACCAGTTGTCAATTAAAGTTTCTGAAATAGAATCACAAAAATGACCATCTATAGCTTTGGTACTTATGCGTTTATACATTCTGTTGTCATGAGATCTATTTGGGATAAAACCAGCCGCTGAGATTGCTTCGTTCCAAGAGCCAAAAAATCTTACACATGCTTTATCTATTCTCCCAAAAAATTCACGTCTAGCAGGGACTCTTTTTAATTTTTTGGCAGTATTTTTTATAATTTCTAAAAGCTCTTCTGGTTTGTATAATCTTACTTTATTAAAGCAATCCATTGAACAGTATTTTTTATTGCCCGTCACCCATCTTTTAAAAGTTTTTCCGCAGTTTTTGCATTTTATCTTTTTAGCGTTTCTTTTGGGATGTTTTTTATTATTTATTGTTGCGGCACACGATTGAGAACAAAAATTGTGAGGAGAGATTGCGCAAATTGTCCGTTTAATTTTTTTACCGCAGTTTTCGCACACTAAGGTTTTTTTATTTGTTTTATATTTATATTCACATTTTCTGGAACAATAAAAATTACGGTTTAATTTTATATTTTCTTTATAATGCCTTTTGTCTTTTAGAAAAATTTTATTGCAATTTTTACAACAGACTTTTATGAATTTAGCCATTTTTATTTACTATTTTGTATTTTAGGATTAGTATAAATAAACTAGAAGTTATTGATTAATTATATCATAAAATGGAGGATTTAGTTCGAGTTCGAATCTCGACGTCCCGACAATCCGAGGGCCTATAGTAAAACGGTATTACGCGGCATTCGCATTGCCGAGTTCCGGGTTCGATTCCCGGTGGGTCCACAGCAAGTAGTATTTATAATATATGGAGCATCTTACTCAAAAAGATTTGCAAAAAATGATTCTTTTTTCTTGTGAGAAGATTGAAAAAGAAAAAGAAGAAATTAATAAAATTAATGTTTTTCCCGTTCCCGATCAGGATACTGGCAGTAATATGGCAAAGACCCTTTTTGGTATAAAGGAAGCTATAGTTGGAAAGGATTTTAAAAGTTTTAATGAAATTTCTAATATTATTTTAGACGCAGCGATGAATTTTGCTCAAGGGAACGCCGGTATAATTTATACCGGTTTTTTAGCTGATTTTTTGCCAGAATTGAAGGGAGATTCAGTAGATGCTAAAACTTTATCGGTTGCTTTTGAGAAAGGAGCTAAAAGAGCAAGAGATTCTATTTTTAATCCGAAACAGGGTACTGTTTTAGATGTTATTAATGCCGCCGCTTTAACTTTTAAGAAAGAGGTAAAAAAAGAAAAAAATATTATTAATATTTTAAAGAAAGCCATAGATAAATCTCATCAGGCTCTTCTTGAAACTAGAGAAAAAATGGAAGTTTTGAAGAAAGCCAACGTCGTTGATGCTGGAGGTCTGGCTTTTTTAATGATTTTGGAAAGTTATATGGAAGCGTTAAATGGACCATATTTTTCTAAAGTATCTGAAGGGAAACCCTCAGAAAAGATAAGAAAATTTATTAAAAATTTATCAAATAGATATGAAGTTGTTTCTTTAATTGAAAATCCGAAATTTAGCGAAGAAATTTTAAAAAATAAAATGAAAAAATTAGGAGACAGTTTGGATGTTATTAGTGTTGGGAATAAAATGAAGCTTCATATTCATACCGATTTTCCTGAAAAAATTAAAAAAATTATTGAAAAATCAGGTAATGTTTTAAAAATAAAAACTGAAGATATGTCTTCGGAAATTAAAAAAGAATCCTCTCTTAGGAAAGTTTCTATTGGGATAGTTACTGAAGATTCTTCAGATTTATCTCAGAAAATTATAGATAGATATCAGATAGAGGTGGTGGAAATGTTTGTTGATTGGCCTAATGGGAAAAAAATTACAACAGGAGATATTTATCGAAGAATGAGGAGTGTAGAAAAAAATATTAAAACTTTTCCAAAAACTTTCCAACCATCTCCAAAATCATATTTGGCCGTTTTCGAAAAACAACTTAAAAATTTTGAAAAAGTTTTGTGCATTAATATGGCTTCTGATCTTTCGGCTTGTAATAATTCGGCTTTACAGGCGAAATCAATGTCAAAAGATAAAAATAGGATATTTATTTTTGATTCTAAAAATGTGGCAGCCGGTCAAGCTCTTTTGCTTTTAAGAGCTGTTGAATTAATTCAAGAACAAAAAGAAATTGAAGATATAGTCAAAGAGTTGGAAAAATTATCTCTTAAAATTCATCTATATGCCATCATTAAAGATCCAAAATGGATAGAGGCGGGTGGAAGGGTTAGTGCGCTTCAAGCTGATTGGATAAGAAAAATACAAAAAACAAATCTTTATCCGATAATGATTTTAAAAAACGGTTTAATGCAAAAAGGAGGAACGATTTTGGCTCAGGATATGGCTGAAGCAATTTTTAAAAAAATAAAAAAAGAAAGTCGGGGTAAAAAGATTAGAGTTATTATTGGTCAGGCGGATAATTTGGAAGAGGCCAAAAAACTTAAAGATAAATTAAAAGGAATAAAAGCGGAAGTCTGTTATATTAATTCGGTTTCACCTGCAATTTGTGCTCATACGGGTCTAGGGACTTTAATTGCTGCTTGGGTTCCTTTGAATAATTAAAAATGATATCAAATTTAATAATTATATTAATATCTTATGTTTTAGGCTCTATCCCCTTTGGTTTTATTATTTCTAAAATTTTTTCTGGGAAGAATATTTTAGAAATTGGATGGAGAAAAACTTCCGGTTCTAATGTTTTTAAAAATATAGGGAAATGGCAGGGAGTGTTAACTGGTATTCTAGATATCGGGAAAGGATTTTTAGTAGTTTGGCTCAGTCAAAAATTAGGTTTTTCTATATCAATACAGGCAATTTGCGGAGTAATGGCGGTAACCGGTCATAATTGGAGTTGTTTTTTGGATTTTTCTGGGGGCCGAGGGATTGCAACTTTTGGTGGGGCTCTTTTGGCTTTTTCTTCTCAAATATTTTGGATCTCTTTAATTCCTATAATTTTAGTAACTTTTATTTGGAACGCTGCTATAGGTACAATTTTATCATTAATTACAGCTATAATTCTTTCTTTTTATTTTAATCAATTAGGAATCGTGGGTTTATTTGTTTTTTTATCTTTAATACCTATTTTTATTAAAAGATTAAGTCCTCTTAAAGAAATATCTTTAAATAGAAAAAAGGAGATAAGAAATCGTTTGATTTTTGATGATGATATGCCTCGTTGGGATTTAAGGATAAAAAGAATAATTTTAAAATTAAAATCAAATTTGACAAAGAGGTAGCTTTTGGTAAGCTAAAAATACAGTCCGTCGAAAGCACGGGCCTTTTTAAAAAATATATGACAAATTTTGATTTAAGAAGTTTTTCTTCAGCCATTGCTCAGATCGCCGAAGAAAAAGGAATTTCTGCGCAAAAAGTTATAGATTCGATAGAGATGGCTATTGCCGCAGCCTATAAAAAAGATTATGGCAAAAAAGGACAGATAATTAAAGCAAAACTTGAACATGAATCAGGTGAAGTTAAGTTTTGGCAGGTAAAATCGGTTGTAACAAAATCGATGATTTATTCTGAAGAGGAATTAGAAAAAATGAAAGAAAAGATGCCCGAAGAAGATTTTTCTTTTTCTAAAGCTGCAGATGGCGAAGGGAAGGTTCGTTTTAATCCTGAAAAACATATTATGTTGGAAGATGCAAAAGAAATAAATCCGAAAATTAAAGCTGGTGAAGAATTAGAAACAGTTTTAGAATCTAAGGCGGATTACGGCCGAGTTGCTGCTCAGACGGCAAAACAAGTAATTCTGCAAAAGATAAGGGAGGCAGAAAAAGAAAGTATTTTTATGGATTATAAATCGAAAGAAGGAGAAATAATTTCGGGTATAGTCCAAAGAATAGAGGGCAGGAATATATTTTTTGATATCGGAAAAACTTTAGGGCTTTTAACTAAAGAGGAACAAGTTCCCGGAGAATTTTATAGGCCTGGCCAAAGATTGAAAGTTTATATTTTAAAAGTAGAAGAAACTCCAAAAGGTCCGATAATATTTTTATCACGAGCTTATCCGAAACTTATTTCAAAACTTTTTGAATTGGAAGTCCCTGAAATTCAAGCGAATCAAGTTCAGATAAAATCAATTGCCAGGGAAGCCGGTTCTAGATCGAAAATAGCCGTAGCTTCTGTCGTAGAAGGAATAGACCCAATAGGAGCCACCGTTGGTCAGAAAGGGACAAGAGTTGGAGCTGTTATTAATGAATTGGGTGGAGAAAAAATTGATATTATTGAGTATTCTGAAAATCCTGAAAAATATCTTGCCAACTCTCTTTCTCCAGCAAAGGTTTTAGATGTGAAAATAGAGCAAAAAAATAAAGCATTAGTGATAGTCCCCGAAGATCAATTATCTTTAGCTATTGGTAAAGACGGACAAAACGTAAGATTAGCTGCTAAATTAACAGGCTGGAAGATAGATGTTAGAGGTCCTGGTAAGGCAGAGGAAATAAAGTTAGAAGAAGAAAAAGAAGAAGAAGAGATAAAAGAAGAAAAATCTATTAAAAAAAGTAAAACTACAAAAACAGTTAAAACTAAAACAAAAACAGAAAGTAAAATAAAAAAAACAAAATAAAAAATATATGTTAATTTTTCCAATAGCTATTTCAATTTTCAGTATATTTTTCGCATATTTTCTGATAAGAGAAATAAAAAAGTCTCCTTCCGGTACCGGGAAAATGGTTGAAATTTCTCAGGCCATTAAAGAGGGAGCCATGGCTTTTTTAAAAAGACAATACAAGACTGTAGCTATTGTAGCTATAATTTTGTTTTTTATTCTTTGGTTATTTTTAGGAATTAAAATTGCGTTAGGGTTTTTAGTGGGGGCTTTAGCTTCCGGGATATCAGGATTTTTGGGTATGATGGTATCTACTCAAGCTAATTTAAAAGTGGCAGAGGCCGCAAAATCTGGTTTAAAACCAGCTTTTAATTTATCTGTTAAGGGAGGCTCAGTGACAGGTTTTTTGGTGGCGGGACTGGGACTGCTTAGTGTTTCTGTTTTTTATTTTTTAACTAATGATTTAAAATCTTTAGTCGCTTTAGGATTTGGAGGGTCTTTAATCTCGGTTTTTGCCAGGTTGGGTGGAGGAATTTTTACTAAGGCTGCGGATGTAGGAGCGGATTTAGTCGGTAAAGTTGAGAAAGGAATTCCCGAAGATGATCCAAGAAATCCGGCAGTGATTGCCGATTTGGTTGGAGACAATGTAGGAGACTGTGCCGGTATGGCAGCTGATTTATTTGAAACTTATGTTGTAACTATGGTAGCGGCAATGGTTTTGGGAGGGCTTGTGTTTAAAGATCAGCTTCAGGCGATTTTTCTTCCTTTAATTTTGGGATCTGTCGCTATTTTATCTTCAATAATAGGAATGTTTTTTGTCAGATTGGGTAAAAATCAATCTATTATTTCTGCTCTTTATAAGGGGTTAGTTGCCGCAGGTATAATATCTGCTTTGGGATTTATACCAATAATTTTTCAAGTTGCTCCAAATTTAAATTTAAGTTTTTTAAATCTTTATTTACCGGCTTTAATTGGTCTTTTAATAGCTGGGGGGATGTTTCTAATCACAGATTATTTCACTTCAAAAAAATACAATCCAGTTCAATCAATTGCTAATTCATCTCAGTCTGGACATGGTACAAATATTATTACGGGGTTAGCCGTTGGAATGAAATCTACTATTCTTCCGGTTGCTTTAATTTCAATCGGAATTTTAGTCAGCTTTGATTTGTCTGGCATGTATGGTTTAGCTATTACTGTTGTTTCAATGCTTTCTTTAACGGGATTGATTATAGCCTTGGATGCTTACGGTCCTATTACAGATAATGCTTCCGGAATTGCCGAGATGTCGGGGTTACCGGATGAAGTCAGAAAAAATACAGATGCTTTAGATTCGGTTGGAAATACCACAAAAGCCGTTACTAAGAGTTATGCCATAGCTTCAGCTGGGTTAGCCGCTTTGGTCTTATTTTCTGCTTATACTGAAGAGCTTTTTATTCTAGGGAAAGATGTTCAATTTCTTTTAAAAGATCCTAGAATTGTTGTCGGCTTGCTTTTAGGAGGGATAATAGCTTATTATTTTGTTGCTTTATCTATGGAAGCTGTCGGGAAAGCAGCTACAAAAATTGTTGATGAAGTTAGGAGACAGTTTAAAGAAATTAAAGGGATTATGGAAGGAAAGGCGAAACCGGATTATTCCAGTTGTGTGGATATTGTTACGAAAGCTTCTTTGAAAGAAATGATTTTGCCAGCTCTTTTACCGGTTGTTTTCCCTATTTTGGTCGGGTTTATTTTGGGTCCGGAAGCTTTGGGTGGATTATTAATTGGCTCAATAATTGTCGGTATCTTTCTTGCTATTTCTATGACTTCGGGAGGAGCCGCTTGGGATAATGCTAAAAAATGGATTGAGGAAGGAAATTTGGGAGGAAAAGGAAGTTTTGCTCATCAGTCGGCAGTAACCGGAGATACTGTTGGAGACCCTTATAAAGATACAGCGGGCCCTGCTATTAACCCTATGATTAAGATTTTAAACATAGTTGCTTTACTGATAGTTGGCTTTTTAGTATAGTGAATTATTAATATCATGAATCTTATACCTACTGTAATAGAAAAAACACAATATGGAGAAAGAGCTTATGATATCTATTCCCGTCTCTTAAAGAATAGGATAGTTTTTTTAGGATCTCAGGTTAATGATGTTGTGGCTAACTCCATTATTGCCCAGTTTTTGTATTTAGCGTCGGTAGATCCGGAGAAAGATATTCAATTTTATATTAATTCGCCTGGTGGATCTGTTACGGCAGGGTTAGCCATTTATGATACTATGCAGTATGTTAAATGTCCTATTTCTACTGTTTGTGTAGGTATGGCGGCTTCCATGGGGGCTGTTTTGTTAGCGGCTGGAGCTAAAGGAAAAAGATTTGCCCTACCTAATTCAGAAATTCTTCTTCATCAGGTAGCTGGAGGAGTGACTGGGGTGGCAGTAGAAGTTGAAATTACAGCAAAACAAATTATTAAGATAAAGGAGAATTTAAATAGAATTTTAGCTAAATGCACAGGGAACCCGTTGGAAAAAATAGAAAGAGATACGGATAGAGATTTTTACCTTACGTCTGAAGAGGCAAAAAAATACGGTCTTATCGACGAGGTATTAAAAACCAAGAGTTAATCGTATAAATGAAAAAGTTTTTCGCCTCAAAAAAGTTTTTATTTTTGCTTTCGGCATTAGCCCTTATTGTAATAGGGCTTTTTATTTATTTTTATTTTTTTCCGTCAAAAACGAATCCTATATCAAAAATTATTGAAGGAGAAGTATCTCCGGAGATAAAATCAGACAAAATTCCGCCAGCCACCGCTATTTTAAGTCCTGCAGACAATTCTTGGCGGAGCTATAATTTTGAAGTTGAAATAAAAGATTCAGATATAGGCTCCGGATTAGCTGATTTTGTGCAGAGTAAAAGTGGTTGTAAATATATTATTAAAGACATGGGAACAGGAGCGGCTATGAACAGTTTTCGTGAGTGTGATACGGCAAAGATAACTGTGCCTGTGGGAGAAAAGAAAATTTGTTCTTCTTCTTATCAAAAAAATAATCTTTCTCAGGGAAAATGTATGGTAAGCGTTAATGCTTATGATAAAGCTGGTAACGAATCCGGTTGGGAAGACCGTATTTTTAACATAGACTTAATTCCCCCTGTTGTTAGTAATGTTGTTATTATTGGAGTTGAAGAAAATATTTTGGATTTAAATAAAAGTTACAATATTAAAGCAATGACTTCGGATAATAGCAGGGTTTCGGGTTGTTGGATTTATATCGATAATAAAATACAAAATAATAAAATATTAATTAATCCTTTCCCTTGTAAAGAAGAAGAAAGTTGCAATATTTCAACAAGTGTTTCTTTTGATAAAGAAGGAGAGTATATTTTAAAATTCGGTTGCGGTGATATAGCCGGGAATTTAAGTTATGGGAAAGAAGTAAAAGTTAATGCAACAACCAATCATTCTCCGGAAATTAGTTTTTGTCGAGCTGTTCCAAATAAGGGCTCTATTCAAACAAGGTTTGATTTTCAAACAGAAGCTATAGATCCTGATAAAAATTCAATTTTTTATTTGTGGGATTTTGGAGATAATCAGACTTCAAGCGATAAAACTCCAAGTCATTATTATTCTAAAGAAGGGACTTTTCAGCCGAAAATTGTTGTTACTGATGGTTATGGTGGAAAAAAAGAATGTTCAACTGCTTGGGTGGTTGTCGGGCAATAAAAAAATATAGTATAATACACTAAGTTTAAAATGTTTAAGAAATTTTTAATTTTAGGAATATTTGTTTTTAGTCTTTTTTTCGGTAATTTTTGCTTGGCTGCCATACAATTAATATCTCCTTCTTCTGGGGCTTCAGATGTTCCTCTTGATGGTAGTTTTCAATGGAATCCGGTGGCAGGCGCAGACAGATATGCTTTAAGAATAAATTCTTCCCTTTTATTGCAAGATAATGTTCCAGCCAGTGCTTGTTCTTCAGGTATTTGTAATTTGTATTTTATTGATTTATCAGAAGGTGCCAGGCCGCAATATGGAGAAAGCTATTCTTGGGATGTTGTTGCTTATAACGCCGGCAGTGTTCTTATAGATTCTTCTCCAATATATTCTTTCACCAGTGAACAGGAGCCTCCTCCAAGTTGTAACAATGATGGTGATTGTGACGAGCCCGAGGAAACTCCTCAAAATTGCAGCGATTGTACTGGTGGTGGCGGTGGAGACCAGCCATTAGCTCCCCCATTGAAAGCAGCTAGTCTTTGGGAATTAATCAATACTCTTATTAATTTTTTCTTTATCTTCGGGATAGCTTTAGGTCCTTTGTTGATAATTTATGCTTCTGTAATAATGATGACTTCAGCTGGAAACCCTGAAAAATTAGCTAAGGCAAGAATGATAATAACCTGGACCATCATCGCCTTAGTTGTTCTTTTAATAGCGAAAGCGATACCGGCTATAGTTAAGGGGTCTCTGGGGGGATAAGCTATCTCTAAAATATTTATCTTTAGCTCCGTCTAAAAGGCGGAGTTTGACTTTTCGATAAATATTTGATAAAATTTAGATATAAATAATAATCATAATTTTTGGAATTTTAGCATAAATCTATTCTTTAATTTAATATGTTAAACTACAAAGATTTCAGCTTAATTTATGAATCAAATAATCCTATTAGCATTGGGAGCGGTTTCGCTTGTCGTGGGCTCTATTTTGGGTTATTATGCTCGTCAATCAATTGCCAAAAACAGGGCGGGAACCATAGAGGAAATTCTTCAAAAGAAAATACAAAAAGCCAAAGAAGATGCGCAAGTTATAATTTCTGAGGCTAAGCAAAAATCACTCCAAGTTTTAGAATCGGTTAATAAAGAGGAAGACCAAAGAAAAAGAGTTCTTCTTCAGACTGAGCAACTTTTGTTTAAAAGAGAGGGTATTTTAGATAAAAAAATATCCGATTTTGATCTTTCTCAAAAAGATTTTAGCGAGAAAGTAGAAAAGCTTAAACAAATTAAAGAAAATATAGAAAAATTAAGACAGGAGGCTATAGATGGGTTAGAAAGAATTTCGGGGTTGTCTAAAGAACAAGCAAAGAATGAATTATTAGAGAATTTAGAACAGGAATATCAAAAGGATGTTTTAGAAAGAATAAGAAAATTAGAAAGAGAAGGAGCTTCTCAATTTGATAAAAAAGCAAAGGAAATTTTAGCATCAGCTATTCAAAAATGTGCGATAGATCAGGCTCAAGAGATTACTACTACCACTGTTTCTCTTCCGACAGAGGAAATAAAGGGAAGGATTATCGGGAAAGAAGGGAGAAACATCAGAACATTAGAAAAGTTAACAGGAACAGAGATTATAGTGGATGAAACACCTGAAACCGTAACTATCTCCGGTTTTGATCCTACTCGTAGACAAATTGCTAAGCTTGCTTTAGAGAAATTGATACATGACGGAAGAATACAACCAGTAAGAATAGAAGAAAAAGTGGAAGAAGCTAAAAAAGAAATCTTAAAACAAATAAAGGAAGCAGGAGAAGCCGCAATTTATGAAGTCGGACTTTTGGGATTTGATCAGAGATTAGTTCAATTGTTAGGTAGGTTAAAATTTAGAACTAGTTACGGTCAGAATGTTTTACTTCATTCTATAGAAGTATCTCTTTTATCTCAGGCTCTAGCTTCTGAAATCGGGGCTAACGCTCAAGTTTGTAAAAAAGCCGGTCTTTTTCATGATATTGGTAAAGCTATTGATCAACAGGTAGAAGGTTCTCATACAGATATTGGTATTAAAGTTTTGGAGAAATTTAAAATGGAACCGGAAATTATTACAGCGATGAAATCTCATCACGAAGATTATCCTTATGAAACATTAGAATCGATTATAGTACAGGTCGCAGATCAAATCTCAGGAGCCAGGCCTGGAGCCAGAAAAGATACTTTAGAAAATTATTTAAAAAGATTAGGAGAATTAGAGAGTATTGCCACTTCTTTTACCGGAGTAGAAAAAGCATGGGCTTTGCAAGCCGGGAGAGAAATAAGGGTTTTTGTTAAACCTGAAGAAATAGATGATTTATCGGCAAGAAAATTAGCCAGAGAAATTGCAGGTAGAATTCAAGAAGAGCTTAAATATCCGGGTGAAATAAAAGTGAACGTTATTCGGGAAACAAGAATGGTGGAATATGCTAAATAAACTATTAATAAAAAAACGGCTTTTAAGCCGTTTTTTTGTTGGAGCGGGCGAGGGGAGTCGAACCCCTATCACGACTTTGGAAAAGTCGGGTAATGCCGCTATACGACGCCCGCATGTCGGGGAGCCGGGATTTGAACCCGAACTAAATCCTCCCAAAGGACTCGTGCTACCGTTACACTACTCCCCGATGAATTTAATCTTAGTAAAATTTACCCTTTTGGTCAATCTTCTTTTAGTATAGCTATTTTAAGTTTGATATATCGAACAGAATTCTATATAATTAAAGAATGAATTTAAAAAATATTCTTAGTCAATTTGATCTTGTCGGCCAAAGCAAAAAATATGGTTTATCTGTTTGGCAATCTCCCCAATTTTTATTTTTAATAATGGGAATAGTAATTATTGTCTCTACGTTAACTATTTATATAATAGGTATTAGATATATTAGTGATCCGACCATAGTGGCTCTTATAGTTCTTTTAATCTCTGTAGTTTTATTTATTATTGCAACGATAATAACTCAGAGTTTTGAAAGGCTGGCTGAAGCTTCTCGTATGAAATCAGAATTTGTCAGTGTAGTTTCTCATCAATTAAGATCTCCTCTTTCTAATTTAAAATGGTCAATTGAACTGTTGACGTCTGGAAAGATAGGTTCAGTCTCAGAAAAAGAACTTGAATATTATAAAATATTAAAAGAAAACTCAGATAGAATGGTAGAGCTAATTTCAGACTTATTAGTTGTTTCAAGAATTGAGACGGCGAAACTTCCTATAAAAAACAGCGAATTTTCTTTAATAGAATTAACCGAGGAATTAATAAAATTTTTCAATCCGTTTATATTGGCGTCTAATATTGGAGTAATTTTTAATCCTGATAAAAATTTGCCAAAAGTTTTTGCTGATTCTTCTCAGGTACGTTTAGTAGTTGAAAATCTTTTAGAAAATGCAATTAGATACACAAAAGGAAAGGGAGATATTTTGATAAAGATTGAAAAAACAAATAATCATCTTTTATTTGAAATAAGAGATAATGGCGTTGGAATTCCTAAAAATGACCAAAAATTTATTTTTTCAAAATTCTTTAGATCAGAAAATGCTTTAAAGCACCAGACTCAGGGATCTGGTTTGGGGCTATATATTGCTAGAGCTATTGTTAATAAATCGGGGGGTAAAATGGGATTTAAATCAGAGGAAGATAAGGGATCGACATTTTGGTTCACTTTACCTGTTAAAAAATAATATTTATAAGGATTTCGTTAAAATAAAAATTATAAAAAATAATTTTAAAAATATGAAAAAAATATTACTCGTTGAAGACGAATCCGCTTTACAAAAAACTTTAGGGGAAGTGTTGGGTCAGGAGGGTTATGAAATATTCTCTGCTTTAAACGGAGAAGTAGGATTAAGAATGGCTAAAGATATTAAACCAGATTTAATTTTACTTGATTTAATTTTACCGAAGCTGCATGGGTTTGAGGTTTTAAAAGGATTAAAAGGAAATGAAGAGACAAAAGGTATCCCGGTTATTGTTTTAACTAATTTGGAGAGTATGGCAGATATAGAGAAAGCTATTGAACTTGGGGCTAAGGGATATTTAGTAAAAGCTCAATATAGTCTGGAAGAAATAGTTAAAAAAGTCAAAGAAGTATTTCCAGAAGAGTTATAAAAAAATATGAGAGTGGAGCCTCAACAATTAAAAGCTTTTTTACTTGATGCTAATTTGATTTCTGAAAAGCAGTTTGATGATTGTTTTGCAAAAGCAGAGTCTTCAGGGCAGAAACTTGAAGATGTTTTAATTTCTGACAGTTTAATTCCACAAGAAGAATTAATTAAATTAGAGGCATATATTTTAGGAATTCCTTTTGTTAATTTAGACAGAGAAATTATACTTTCTGATGTTTTAAAAATTATTCCTGAACCCATTGCCAGAAGTAATAATATAGTCGCTTTCAGAAAAAGCGGGAATGACTTAGAAGTGGCGATGTTGGATCCTGAAGATTTGAGAACGGTGGAATTTATAAAAAAAACTACTCCTTTAAGAATTCTGCCGAGACTAACTACTCCAGAAAGTATTAAAAATGTTTTAAGACAGTATCAGAAAACTTTAGAAGTGGAGTTTGGGGAAATAATAAAAAAAGAAGCAGGAGGTATTAAAAGAATTGATGAAGAAGATTTTAAAATAGGAAAAGGAGAAAATGTTGACCTTCAAAGAATAGCAGAAGAGCTTCCTGTTATTAAAATAGTAGATACTTTATTGAAGCACGCTATTTTACAAAGGGCTTCAGATATTCACGTTGAGCCTATGGAAAAAGAGGTATCAGTAAGATATAGAATAGACGGTATTTTAAGAGAAGCGATGATTCTTCCTAAGGTTTCAGCTCCTGGTATCGTTGCCAGGATAAAAGTTCTTTCCAGTTTAAAATTAGATGAGCGTCGTTTACCTCAAGATGGTCGTTTTAAAATAGAAACAGAGGATTATAAATATTCTGTTCGTGTCTCTATTTTGCCTGTTTTTGACGGTGAGAAAATTGTGATGAGGCTTTTGTCTGAAACTGCTCAAGCATATACTTTAGAAGGTTTGGGTTTTGTCGGTCAGTCTCTTGAAATAGTCCAGCATAATTTAAGAAAGCCGGTAGGAATGATTTTAGTAACTGGTCCCACTGGGTCTGGTAAAACCACGACATTATATTCAATGATGGAAATTTTAAATACTCCGGGAGTTAATATTTCGACCGTTGAAGATCCTATTGAATATCAAATGCCGAGAATTAATCAGACCCAGGTTAACTCTAAGATCGGTTTAACTTTTGCCGCTGGTTTAAGATCTTTAGTGCGTCAAGATCCGGACATAATTATGGTGGGAGAAATCAGGGATAATGAAACAGCTTCTTTAGCGATTAACGCTGCTTTGACCGGTCATTTAGTTTTATCGACTTTACATACTAATTCAGCAGCCGGTTCTATCCCCCGTTTGATTGATATGAAATGCGAACCTTTTTTAATTTCTTCAACAGTAATTTGTATTGTAGCTCAAAGATTAATCAGAAAACTTTGCAGGGAAAAGGAAAAGTATTTTTTAACAGAGCCTGAATTAAAAAATTTAGCTAAATATTGTGATTTAGATAGAATTCTTAAAATTTTAATAGAAGAAAATATAGTAAAATCAAAAAGTACTTTCGGAGAAATTGAATTTTATAGAGCAAAACCTTCTAAAGAAAACCCTGACGGGTATAGCGGTCGAGTTGGAATATATGAAGTTTTGCCGGTGACAGAATCAATTAAGGACTTAATTATTAAACAATCGACTTCTGATCAAGTTCAGGATCAGGCTCAGAAAGAGGGAATGGTAACCATGATTGAAGACGGTTTTATTAAGGCTGCTCAAGGGTTAACAACAGTAGAAGAAGTTCTTCGCGTAATAGTTGAATAAATATGCCGAATTATTCATATACGGCCAAATCTTTAAATGGAGAAGAAAAATCTGGGTTGTTGGAGGCAAAAGATATGCACCAATTAGCAAGAGCTCTAAGAAATGAGGGTTTGATTTTAGTTAGAGCTGATTCAGAAGAAAAAAAAGAAAAAAGAAAATTTGAAATATCTATTCCATTTTTAAACAATGTATCTTTAGCCGAAAAAATGTTTTTTACTAGAAACCTTCAAATAATGATTAATGCCGGCGCTCCTCTTCCGAGAGCGATAGAAACTCTTGCTTCTCAAACAAAAAATAGTATTTTTAAAAAAGCTCTTTTTGATATAAGAGAGCAAATAGCTAAGGGAAAAACTTTTTCTGAAAATCTTTCTAAATATCCCTCTATTTTTTCTGAAATATTCCAGAGTATGGTGAAAATAGGAGAAGAATCGGGAACTTTAGATGAAGTTTTAAAAACATTAGCTCTCCAGATGGAAAAGGAAAATGAACTTAAATCAAAAATAAAGGGAGCTATGATGTATCCTGCGGTAATATTGTGCGCGATGTTGGGTATAGGAGTTTTAATGATGATTACCGTTGTCCCTCAATTGTCTTCAGTTTTTAAGGAGTTAGATATAGAATTACCGATAGCTACTCAGCTCATAATTAATTTTTCTAATTTTTTGAGTGAAAAATGGTATATATTTTTTCCGTCGGTTGTTGTTTTTATTTTCGGTTTTTTAAGAGTTATTAAAACTAAATCAGGAAAAAAAGTAGTAGATAAAATTATAATAAATATTCCGGTTATTTCTCCTATTGTTAAAAAAGCTAATTCTGCGGCAATGGTAAGAAATTTAAGTTCTTTGATCGCCGCAGGAGTTCCTATTTTGAGAGCTTTAGAAGTTGTTTCTGAAACTTTAGATAATTTTTATTATAAAAAAGCTATTCTTGAGGCTGCAGAAAAAGTGAAAAAAGGAGAAAAATTATCAGAATCTTTAAAACCTTATGGCAGTATTTTCCCTGTTACTGTAATCCAAATGATTGAAGTTGGAGAAGAGACGGGAGAGACTGCATCTGTTTTATCTAAGTTGGCTGTTTTTCTTGAAGATGAAGTCAGTAATATAGCAAAAAACATGGCTTCTATTATAGAACCGGTCTTAATGGTAATTATAGGGGCTGCGGTGGGTTTTTTTGCGATATCTATGGTTCAACCGATGTATAGTATGCTTGGAGCAATAAAATAGATTATGAAAGTTTTTACTGTAATAGAAATTCTTGTTGTTATTTCTATTATTGAAATTTTTTCTTTAATTTCAATTCCGGCTTTTAGGAAATTTAATCTGAATTTAGACGAGGAAACTCTTTGAAAGGTTTTTCTTCTACAGTAATAGTCGAACATTGAGAAGAAACATATTAATATTATATAAAAAATTTGGAAATTTTTAATTTAAAAACAGAAGCTTTCGGATTAGATATCTCTGATTTATCTTTGAAAATTATTAAGCTGAAAAAAAGAAGAAAGGCTTTTGATCTTGCTTCTTTTGGAGAAGCAGAAATTAAGCCGGGTATAATAAGGGAAGGAGAAATTAAGGATGAAAAAAAATTAGCGGAAATTATAAAAAAAGCAGTAAAATCTGTTAGTGGAGAAAAATTAAATACAAAATATGTTGTAGCTTCTCTTCCGGAAGAAAAAGCTTTTTTACAGGTTATACAGATGCCTAAAATGACAGAAGAAGATTTAAAAACAGCTCTTATTTATGAAGCGGAAAATTATATTCCCATACCGATTGAGGAAGTTTATCTTGATTTCCAGATTATAGAGCCGTTACAGAATCATTTAGATCATTTTGATGTTCTTATTGTAGCTTTACCGAAAAAAATAGTTAATTCATATGTAAATTCTTTGAAAATGGCAGGGCTTCAGCCGATTGCTTTTGAGATAGAATCTCAATCTGTAATTCGGGCTTTAATTAAAAATGAAATTGCTCCTAGTCCTATTCTAATAATTGATTTAGCAGAAACAAAATCAAATTTTATTATTTTTTCTGGTACTTGTGTAAGATTTACTTTTTGTGTTCCTGTTTCTAGCCAACTTTTTACTCAGGTTATAGCTAAAAATATTGGTGTAACTTTTGAAGAAGCTGAAAAATTGAAAATAAAATACGGTTTAGAAGAAAATATTAAAGTATTATTAAAAGACGATAAAACGGAATTAAAAAAAGAAAGAGGGCAGGTTTTTGAATCTTTAGTTCCTTCTTTGGTTGATTTGGTCCAGCAGATTAAACGGCATCAGGATTATTATAGGACATATTCTTCTCATGAGCATCTTCCTCTAAACAGCAAGGGAGTAATATCAAATATTATGCTTTGTGGAGGTGGATCAAATTTAAAAGGACTTTCTGAAATTCTTATTTTGGAGTTAAAAAATTCAGTTGAACTTGGAAATCCGTGGATTAATGTTTTTCCAGAAGGTAAAAAAGAAGCAAAAATTTTATCTTTTGAAAAATCTTTAAAATATACTACTGCTATAGGATTAGCTCTTAGGGGTGTAAAAGGAAGTAAATAATTATGATAAATTTATTACCACCACAGCAGAAAAATGAAATTGCTTCAGAAGAAAGATTTAAACTGTCAGTGATTTATGGGATTGTTATTTTATCTTTTTTTATTTCTTTTGTTCTAATATTATTTGTGTTAAAGATTTATTTTTCTAGTCAATTGGAAGTTCAAAATATTTTTCTTGAACAAAAAATAGCGGCAAATTCTCAAATAGGCCAGTTGGAAAAGGATATGAATTCTTCAAATAAAACCATTGTAGAATTAGCTTCTTTTTATGAGAAAGAATACAGTTTAATCGGGATTTTAGACGAAATTATTAGAACCGTGCCTTCTGGAATAAGTCTTAGTTCTTTGAATTTTCAGCTGGCTGGAGAAGGACAATATAAAGCAAAGGTGTCTTTATCTGGACTTTCTCCTACAAGAGAATTATTGCTTGAATTTAAAAAAAACTTAGAAAGTAGAATGTTTTTAAAAGAGGTTTCTTTCCCACCTTCTATATGGGTTGAGCCGATTAATATTGTTTTTAATGTAACTTTTAAAATTACAAAATAATTAAAAATGAAATCAAAAAATAAAACTATTTTATTAGTATCTGTAGTTTTTTTATCAGTAGTGGTTTTAATTGTTTTTTTAATTATTCCTATTTTTTTAGAAATAGAAAAATATTCTGGAGAAATTATTATAGAGAAAGGAAAACTGATTGATTTAGAAGCTAAAGTTGAAAGTTTAGAAAATTTTAAAACTATTAAATCTCAAATTGAACCGAATCTTGAGAAAGCCAAGTCTCTTTTTGTGAACAAAGATCTTCCTTTAAATTTTATTAATTTTTTAGAAAAAACATCTCTTGATTGTCAGCTTTCTCTTAATATATCTTCATCTCCTCCCGATGTTTTGCAAAATAAATCTTGGTCGTTTTTTGTATTTCAAATAAGAAGTTCAGGAACTTTTCCTAATTTTTTGAAATTTTTAGAAAAATTAGAAAATAGTAATTATTTAATAGAGGTTCAAAGTTTGGGTATTAGTGGGGGTGGAGGAGGGATTACTTCAAATCTTTCAATGAAAGTATTTGCTAAATAATTATGTTAAAATCTAAAAATATTAATTTAAAAAATATTAAAATATCTTTTCGAATATCGTCTAAAGTTTTGGCCGATAAAGCCTTTTTGATCTTTTTAGGTTTTTTATCAATAGCTTTAATTCTTGGGACTGTAATTTTTTATAAATATAGTAATTTAATAAAAGAAAGTTCCTCTACTCCTAAGGAAAGCTCTCAATTTAATGAAAAAGCTTATAATAATATTTTAACGGTTTGGCAGGTAAAAGAAGAAAAATTAAGAGCAATTGATTTAAAGAAATATCAGGATCCATTCAATCTTATTCCTCAAAAATTGACTAAGTAGTGTTTTTTAGGTAGGATATGAACGTTCGAATAAGCCCCTATAGTTTAATGGATAGAACACTAGTTTTCTAAACTAGATATGTAGGTTCGATTCCTGCTAGGGGCATACGTGGTGACCTTAGTGTAGCGGTTAGCACTAGAGTTTGTGAGCATTCCACAGTTGATTGCTTTTCCATATGTGGTTTTATGTTAAAATGGATTAATGCCAACGGAAAAATGTAAAATTTGTGGGAAAAATTTTTATGCAAAACTTAGCCATATTAAAAAAGGTTGGGCGAAGTATTGCTCACAAACCTGTCAATATAAAGGATATAGAACCGGAAAATTCGTAAAATGCGATACTTGCGGTAAAGAAATATATAGAACGCAGAAAGAATTAAATTGTTCTAAAAGTAAAAAATTCTTTTGTAATAAATCTCATCAAACTCTTTGGAGAAATCGTATATTTATTGGTCCATTGCATCCGAATTGGAAGGGAGGAGAAAATATAGAACACAAAAATCTTTTGGTTAGAAACGGTATTAAATCTGTTTGTAAAATATGTGGTTGCCGAGATAAAAGAGTTTTTGCGGTTCATCATCTTGATAGAAATAAGAAAAATAATAGTATAAATAATTTGGTTTGGCTGTGTCATAATTGTCATCACTTAGTTCATCATTATAAGGTTAGTGTTTTTAAATAGGGTTTATGGTGCTCGTAGCTCAATTGGTTAGAGCTTCTCGCTGTGGCCGAGAAGGTTGCCGGTTCGAATCCGGTCGAGCACCCATACGTCAATAGAAACCGTCAATCAAAATCGTCAACGCAGAGAATCGCCATTTAGGCGGTTTTTTGGTAGGATGAATTAATTATAAACCTATGAATAAAAAAATATCTACATTAATAGGGGCGTTAATTATTACTTTATTTGCCGTAATTTTTTGCGGGGGAATTTTAGCTTATCAATATTGGTGGTTACCGAAAGAAGAATCGAAGAATATACAAAATTCAGTTACTTGTACCGAAGAAGCTAAAATTTGTTTAGATGGTTCTACTGTTGGACGGATTAGTCCAAGCTGTGAATTTGCAGCATGTCCAGAAGTAAAGATAGAAGAAGTAACAGATTTAATCCGTAAAGATTTTTTATATCCTTATCCTCTTGCTTGGACTTGGGATAATGGGGTTAAACAAGCAGATTTTTCTTTAACAGCGATTTCTCTAGGAGAAAGAATAATCCCGTCTTTCATTCAATCTTCAACTTATAAATTGGGTGACAAAATTAATGCTTTAACATTATATTTTAAAATTAATACACATTGGGAAGACGTTGGCGTTTGTCTCCCTACAGAATTTAGAATAATTCTTGATGAAGAAGGAGATATGGTGGCTCCAATTAATAATAGGTTTACCGTAGAATGTCCGATGGGAGAAAGAACTTATTCTGACCAAGAGGTTATTTTTGTTGTCCCAGAATCGCAAAAAAAGTTTACTCTTACGACCGGTGGAGAATCAAATATATTTTTTGAGATAATAGTTGATAAATCAGGAGATTTAAAGGTAGAAAAAATTGTTAGTAGTGGGTTACAAGAAAATAATCAAATACCAGTAAAATATGAATCAAATAAAAAAGACGGTCATTTTATTGAGGTGGTTTTCCCAAATGGGAAAGAAAATCTTTGCTTAGAGGATGAATTTGTTATTCAGTGGGAAGGAGAAAACTTAACTACTGTGGATATTATGATTTATGAGCCAGGAATAGGTAGAAGAGATATTGCTACTGTTCCTGCTAATTTAAATGAACTTGGAGAAAAGGGATGGGGTACATACGTATGGAAGGTTGGGGAAATTAAAAATGGAATATTGCCAGAAGGAGACGTATATCAGATATCTATAAGTAGTTGGGGACCAGGATGGTATATATACGATGATAGTGATGATATTTTTTCAATTACTCTTTGTAAGGGATAAAAATTGAGTTATTTATGTAAAACAGGTTCTAATATCGTCCCATAGCCGACCCATACATCAGAAATAGTCAATCAAAATTATCAATACAAATAATCGCCATTTAGGCGTTTTTTTTGTTATAATAAACCTATGAAAGAACAAATTAATGAAATTAAAAATAATGCGGGTTTTACCCTTACAGAAGTTTTAGTTGGAATATTTTTAATATCTGTTGTTTTTTTAGGAGTTTTGGGAGTTTATCAATTGGGAATAAAAGCGAATGGTCTTGTTCAAAAAAAGATAGTAGCAACTTATATTGCAAATCAGCAGATAGAAGTTATTAAGAATTTACCATATGCATCAATTGGTATAAAAAACGCCGGCCCTGGTCAAGTTAGCGGAATTTTAGATGCGGCCACAACAACTATTCAGAATGGAGTTGCATATACGATTGAAACAAGTGTGGTTTTCGTGATTGATGTAGCTGATGGGATTGATGTTGATTCTATTCCTGCTGATTCTTGTCCTTTCGATTATAAAAGAGTGAGCGTGACAGTTTCTTCATCAGGCTCTGTAATGGGTAAAATTAATTTTTCTACTGATATTGCTCCAAAAAATCTTGCCCAAGAATGCGATACGAGTGGAGGAATTTTATCAGTTTTGGTTTTTGATGTTTTTGGAATACCAATTTCTTTTCCTTTAATTGAAGTTAAAGATTCTACAACTGGTTTAATAGTAAATTCGGCAACTCCAGAGAATGGATTATATTATTTTCCTTTAACTAATACTACGACTTATAAAGTTTTTGTTTCAAAAAATGGTTATAGTTCTGATAGAAGTTATGGAATAAACGAAATCACTACTCCCAATAAGCCGGATCCATTAATTATTAGTGGGAGACTTACACCTATTAGCTTTTCTATTGATAAAGTAAGTAATTTTTCAATAGATACATTATCTGCTTGGGGGAGTGATGATTTTTCAGATTCTTTTCTTGATGAAGTTAAAATTTCCGAAAAATCTAATACTGTAGTAAATGATGGAAAAATAGAATTAGCTACGTCTGGTATGGGGTATTTCACTAGTGGTTATATTATTTCGGACGTTATTAGTCCTGTTAATTCAATTCGTTGGGATAGTTTTTCTTTTTCAGATAATGAATTATTAGATACTAATATAAATTACCAAATTTATTATGCTTCGGGTACAGATTGGTATTTAATACCTGATTCTGATTTAGAAGGGAATGCGGTTGGTTTAAATTCTTCACCAGTAGATTTATCAAACTTATCTACCACTACTTATAATGAATTGAAATTAAAAGGAAATTTTTCTTCTGCTTTAGCTATAGAAACTCCTACGCTTTTTAATTGGCAGGTTTTTTGGGTTACTAATGATGCAGTCTTTTTACCGAATACAAAATTTGAATTAAAAGGGGCAAAAACCATTGGGAAGGATGGTGAAGATAATTTTGTCTATAAATATTCTATTTTAACAACTACGGATTCTAGTGGACATAAGGATCTTCAGGGCTTAGAGTGGGATTTTTATAATTTTTCAGCTACAAGTGGGTTAAATTTAATAAATATTCAGCCATCACCGCAGCCAATTAATCTTCCGCCAAATAATGCCACATCGGTTAAATTATATTTAGGTGCTCAAAACTCCGTTTTATTAACCATAGAAGATATTGGTACTTTAGATCCGGTATTTGCCGCTACAGTTAGATTATATAGGACGGGTTATGATCTTACTCAATATACTAATAGTAATGGACAGAGTTATTTTCTTCCTTTAAATAATGCAACTTACAATGTGGATGTTTCTGCAACAGATTATTTACCTACTTCGACAACGGTTTATGTTAATGGAAATACAACTAAAATGATAAAATTACAAATTCAACAGTAAAAATGAAAATATTAAATTTTTTTCAAATTAATAAACAAAAAAATAGGAACAGTTTCACTCTTGTAGAAACTATGGTTGCTATTTTTATTTTTACTTTACTTATGGGAGCTACTTCGAGTTTAATTATTCAGATATATAAGGCCAATAATTATGCGCGAGAACAAGCAGTAGCAATTTATGAAGCGAGAAAAGGAATAGAAACAATGGTTAAAGAAATAAGAGGAGCTAAGGTTGGAGAAGATGGTTCATATCCAATAGTATTGGCTGATGACAAGCAATTTATATTTTACAGCGATATTGATAACGATGGTAAAGTTGAAAAAGTAAGATATTTTTTTTCGATGGCCAGTACGACAAATTCAGGGAGCCAAGTTCAAGTATGTTCAACTACTGCGAACGGAAACGGATCATGCAATAAAACTTTTTCTAATTTTTTTACTGGTATTCTGCAGTCAGCTTCTTTAATAGCCTCAGTGAAAGGTGATTTTGATCGCTCCAATGAATATGCTTCGATTAAAGCAAATGGTACAACTTTAACAGATTATCTTTGTGGAGATTTTTGTCATAATTGTTATTCAACTTATGAAGGTACTACAACTTTTGATGTGACTAGTCAGGCGAGAAATAATTCTATTCAAGTAGAAATAAATGCTAATGGTAGAGTTGGGCGTGAATGTGTAACTCCTTCACCAACTTATTCGATGTGGGCGAGGTTTGAGTTAAATTGGATAGCTATAGAGACTATTGCTACAGGTACGACTTTTAATAAGGGGGTAATAGAACCTACGGGAAATCCAGTTGAATATCCTGGAAGTCAAGAAAAAGTTTCTGTTTTGAGTTCTTATGTTATAAATGACCCTCCTATTTTTAAATATTATGATATTAATGGGGATGAAATTATTGATACGCCGGTTCGTGTGACTAATACTAAATTAATGAAAGTAGATTTAATTATTAATGTAGATCCTGCCCGGCAGCCGAATTATTTTGAGCTGCAATCATCAGTTCAATTAAGGAATTTAAAATCAGAATAGATTTTATTTTTATGAATTTATTAACCAAATTTTTAAAAAGCCAAAAGGGAGTGATAATATATTATATTTTAGTTTTTGGAACGATATTTTTACTTTTAATGAGTGGACTAATGGGATTTATTTCATTGCAAATGAAACAGACTTCACAGAAAGTGGCTTGGAGTAAATCTTTGAATATTGCAGAGGCCGGAATTAATTATTATCTTTGGTGCATTAATAATAATATAGAGTCTGATTGTTTGCTGGAGGGTAATGAGAGAAATTATGCTCCCTTGGGCATCTCTATCGGAAAATTTTCTCTTTCTGTTGTCTCAACAGTTTCTTGCGGTCAAAATATACAAAAAGAAATTATTTCTACCGGTTGGACCAATCAATTCCCTGAGATTAAAAGAAAGATAAATGTTTTATATGCCAGAGCTTCGGTAGCAGAATATTCCTATATTTTAAATAATAACGTTTGGATAGGAGATAGTCATCAGATAAGAGGACCTTATCATTCAAATGGGGGGATTAGAATTGATGGAGAAAATAAATCAATAATGACTTCGGCTCAAACAAACTGGGCTTGTAGTGATTCTTTTGGTTGTAGTCCCTGTCCAAGTGAAAATGGTTGTTATATAGCAAGCTCTACCTGTTATTGTCCAGGAGTATTTACTACTACCGTAAATAGTAATCCGAGCTTATTTGATTTTCCTGTTCCATCTTTTGATTTTAATGGTATTACTGTTGATTTAGCTGAAATAAAACGTTTAACAAGCGTAGATGGACAAGGATTATATTTTGGTCCTTCTGGCCAAAAAGGATATCATGTTATATTTAATCAAAATGGAACCATTGATGTTTGGAAAGTAGCAGATGTTAATATGATTAATAATGTTTGTACGATTGTCGGTTCTGATATAATATGCGATAACGATTCTTGTAGCCCGGAATGTTCTTCTTGCCAGTCAGGGCATTGTGTGGTTAAAGATCCTGTTATAAATATTGAAAATTCTCTTGGAAATTATACAATTCCTAACGATTGTGGTGCTATTTTTTTTGAAGACAATCTTTGGGTAGGAAAAGAAAATCAAACAAGTACGGTGAAGGGCAAAGTTACTGTTGTAGCCGCTGATTTAATAAATCCAGGGGGTAAGGCAGACGTTTGGCTTCAAGGAAATATTGATTACACTACTCTTGATGGTTCGGATGGATTGGCTATTATTGCTCAACATAACAATTTAATTGGTCTTTATTCCCCGGATTATATGACAATAAAAGGAATTTTTATTGCTCAAACAGGTTTTTTTGGAAGAAATTATTATTCCTCTTCTTATTCTCCTTATTACAAGAGGAATACGTTGGAAATAATGGGATCAGTAGTTAGTAACGGTCGAGTAGGAACTCAGTGGGGAAATTGGAGTTCTGGCTATTTGAATAGAGAAAGTTATTTTGATCCAAATTTAATCTATAATTCTCCTTCATTCGTCCCTTATATTGAACCAGATTTTAAAATTATCAATTGGACGGAAACAAAATAGACCTTATAAATCGATGTGAGTTTTTTTAAACTATCAATATAAAAATCGCCATTTAGGCGGTTTTTTGGTAAGATGAATTAATATGTTTCCTTATTGTAGTACAATTTATTTTATAACAGCACTAGTTGGTTTTGCTATTTCTTTGAAACTTTTTTTAGTTTGGAGGCAAAAAAAAGATGAAAATATTGGATATATTTTTAAAGCCATAGCTATTGCCACAATTTTTTATCTCCTTTCATCATTGCCAGGAATTTTTGTTAAAAATTATTTTTTAATATCTTTATTTTATCTTCTGGCGTGGATTCCTCATTATTTATCGATTTTTTATTTAACAAAGCTATCGTTTAATTTTTGGAATTTGAAAAAAGCAAAAAGTATTCTTTTAGCAGTATTTATTTTTTTAATTATATTTGTTACTTTTTTTAATATAGTTTACTTTTCGAATCCAACAATCAAAAGGTATAAGGATTTAACTTTTTGTTTTGCGAGTTCTCCTTCGTGGGTTTTAAATTTTAGCGGGATGGTGACATTTCTTTTTCTTTTAGCGAATTCAATTCTTTTTTTGAGGGGAGGAATAATGAGTAGGGAAAAATTTACCAGGGTGCGGGGATTAACGATAGGCGTAGGATTATTCTTAATAACATTAGCTGCTTTATTTAATTATATAATTGCTCCATATTGGCAAGATACGAAAATTTTCTTATTTTTTGCCGGACCTTTATTGTTATTGGGAGTTCTGATGGTTTATTTTGGTGTTCAGCATAAAAGAAAAGAAAATATTGGATAATAAAATTATGATTAATATTATATAGAAATCTTTTATTCAGGTGTCTTTTGGCGGGATAAATAAGGTAAATAAATTTAAAAACAAGAAATGAGCAATAATCAACAATTAGCGAAAGAAGCTGAAAGAGGAAAAACTTTAAAAGAGAAAGTAGATATATTAATGAGAATCGAAGGAAGTATGAGAGGTGAGCTTTTAAGGAATAATTTTATTTATCTAAAGGAAAAAGAAGGAGAAGAAGCTGTCAAAAAAATGGAAGATAGGTTAAAAGAGCTTGGCTATCCTTTAATATTTAAAGATATAAAGACTTACGGATGGTATAAAGATCCTTTTTGCGCTGTTTTTATGTTAGTTTTTCAAGAACAGTTTAATTGGAGCGAAGAAGATATTGTTAATTTGGGAAGATTTTCTCCTAAATATTCTTTTATTATGAAACTTGCTTTTAAATATCTTATTTCTGCAAAAATAGCATTTTGGGCAGCTTCCAAGCTTTGGCATAAAAATGTTGATTATGGAGAAATTGAATCTTATGAAATTAATGAAGCTAATAAATATTTAATATTTAGATTGAAAGGGTACTGGCTTCATCCTTTAGTTTGTTTGTATATAAAAGGATACTTTATGGGGCTTTTTGAATATATAATTGGAAAAAATAGTACCTTAGCTGAAGAAACAAAATGTACTTTTAAAGGGGATCCTTATCATGAATATAAAATAAGTTGGAAATAATTATAAAAACTATATAGTTATATTAGCTCAAATTTAGAAGTAATTATTAATTTATGCTTCAAAAAACTCAATCTTTAAATTTTCCTGTAATTTTATCTGCTCCTCCTTCGATTTTAGTTTTTATAGGTTTATCTGTTTTGTTATTTTCGATTTCCTTTTCTTTAAGTCATCCGCAGTGGTTAGTGGGAATAATAGTGAATGCCTGTTTATTTTTGGCAGCCATTTTTTTACCAGAAAAACTTGTTTTACCATTAATTATTCTTCCTAGCTTAGGAGTTTTGTCTCGTGGTATAATTTTTGGGCCGCTTACGATGTCTTTGGTTTATTTTTTACCATTTATTTGGCTGTCTAATTTGGTGTTATTATTGGTTTTTAAAAAGTTTTTTTTTCGTTTTAATTCTCTTTTTTCTATTTTAATTGCTGCTTCAGTTAAATTTTTATTTTTATTTCTAATTGCTAATATTTTCTTTAAATTTGTGTTTGTTCCAAAAATTTTTCTACAATTAATGGGTGTGAATCAGTTTTTAACTGCTTTAGCTGGTGGATTAATTTTTTGGATAATATTTAATTTTTATGCAAAACATCAATTTAGAAACAAAAGAATTACTTAATCTTATTGAGAAAAAAGATAAAATGGTGGCCATGCTTGCCCCGTCTTTTCCTGTAGATTTTTCTTATCCTGAAATTGTTGGAATGTTAAAAAGATTGGGTTTTGAATATGTGGTAGAGGTGGCTGCAGGGGCGACCGTAACAAACAAACAACTACACGCCTTGTTAAAACTTTATCCTAATAAGAGATATATTACTAATCCTTGCCCTACTATTAACCGTTTGGTTAAAAATAAATATCCTTATATTATTCCGTTTTTAACCCCAATTGATTCTCCAATGATAGCCACTGCAAAAATTGTTGCTAAAAAATTTCCGGGGTATAAAAAGGTGTTTATAGGCCCTTGTTTTGCCAAAAAACTAGAAGCTAAAGAAGATCATCCAAAATTAGAAATATTAGTTTTAACTTATAAAGAAATAGCAGAAGCATTTCAAGCTAAAAATGTTTTTTTAGAAGAAGGAGATAAATCTTTTTCTTTTGATATTATTGGTACAGAGACAAGATTATACCCAATTTCCGGGTGTTTGGCTCAATCGGCCGGTTTAACTAAAAAATTTACAGACCTTGAATATGATGTTATTTCTGGGCCGAAGATAATAGAAAAAGCTCTTCAAGATTTTCCTTATAATCTGGAATTAAAAATATTAGATATCCTTTATTGTGAAGGAGGATGTATTAATGGACCCGGAGTGATTAGTAAAGATTCTTTAGATAAGCGTAGAGAGAGAATAATTGCTTATTGGGATCATAAAGGCGGTATCTGATTTTAAATTATTTATAAATAAAAAACAGCTTTTTTGGAGCTGTTTTTGATTGATATTTTAAAATTATTTTTTTTCTTCCAGTTTAGCTTTTATATTAATCTCTTTTCCTTCTCTTATTATCTTTAAGCGAATTTCTTCATTTATTTTGAATTTTTGAATAATATCGGTTATCGGATTTTCTTCAGTGATTTTTTCTTCATTTAGTTCCAAAATTATATCATATTCTTTTAGTCCGGCTTTATCTACCGGAGACCCTTTTATTATTGCACTTTCTCCTAAGCGTTCTCTGACAACTAATGCACCATAATCTACCGGTAATTTATTATGTTGAGAAAGTTCTTTATTAAGAATAACATATCTTACTCCCAAGAAAGGTCTTTTTATTTTGCCATATTTTTTAACTTCTTCTAGTATTTTTTTAGCGTAATTTACAGGAATAGCAAAGCCGATATTTTGAGCTCCTGCAATCATAGCCGTATTAATACCAATAACTTCTCCTTCCATGTTGACCAATGGACCCCCTGAGTTTCCCGGGTTAATCGCTGCATCAGTTTGAATTAATCCTTTTAAATTAGTAGCTTTTGAAGATTGACTGCCATAAGCTGTTATTTTTCGGCTTAATCCTGAAACAATACCAGCTGAAAGCGTATCTTCAAATTCTCCTAAAGGATTTCCAATGGCTAAAACTTGTTCTCCCAGCTCAATTTTATCTGAATTTCCTAATTCTAAATAAGGAAATTTTTTATTAGTAATTTTTAAAATTGCTATATCAACTAAAGGATCTTTTGCTAAAACTTTAGCTGGATATTTATGTTCCGGGCCGATAATAACAGTGTAATCTGCCTCTGGATCTCCTACTACATGACTGCAAGTTAAGACATATCCGTCGGGAGAAATAATAAAACCTGAACCACCTCCGATTTTTGTTTTCTCTTTCTTGTTATTCATTTTTGGCATAACTAATTCTTGGCCGGCATAAGGAAATAGAAAAAATCCGTCAATTTTAGGCAGATCTTTAGATATTATAATAGTTATTACCGAAGGGCAGACTCTTTTAGCTATTGCAACGATTGGTGATTTTTCTTGCATATATTTTTATTTCATTTATTATAGCATACATTGAAAAAAAGCGGGGAAAATGATAGTATAAGCAATGTTTAGAAAGCTAGATTTGTATAAAAAAACCATTAAATTACGTAAAAAAGGGTTTTCATATAGCGAAATTTTAAAAATTGTCCGGGTTGGGAATGGAACAATTTCAAGATGGTGTTCGAAGGTCCCCTTAACAAAAAAACAAAAAGAACGTTTAATAAGAAGACAAAAAAATAACCCGTTAATTAAAAAACTTAGAAAACAAGCACTTCAAGGGAAAAGAGATTCAGATATTTGGGCAAAAAGGAAAATAGAGGTAATAGTTAATAGTAAAAAATTATTATTTATTACGGGGATTGTATTATATTGGGCTGAAGGAACAAAAACTGGTGTAGGTAGTAGTATGGAGTTTACCAATACTGATTCCAGAATTATTAAAATCATGATGCAATTTTTGAGAGATATAATGTATGTTCCTCAAAATAAGTTTAAGATAGTTATTAGAATGGGAGAAAAGGGCAATATTAGAAGAGCTGAACGATATTGGGCTAGAATAACTAAATTATCTTTAAAAAATTTTAATAAACCAGAAATCTTAAAATTAAAAGAAAAGAGTAAAAGTATAATTAAATATCCTTATGGAATATGTAGGGTTGTAGTTCACGATGTGTCCATTAGAAGAAAGATTTTATTTTTGATTGAGAGATTTTCTAATAAAATATTTAATAAATAAGGTAAATTTTGCCCTCGTAGCTTAATGGACTAAAGCAGTCCCGTCCTAAGGGAAAGACTGGGGGTTCGACTCCTCCCGAGGGCACATAGAAATTAAGGGCCCGTGGTATAGTGGTAACACGTATCCATGGCATGGATAAATCCGGGGTTCGAATCCCCGCGGGTCCACAATGTAGTGTTTTTAATGGAGGTGTGCGAGAGTGGTTGAATCGGGCAGTTTCGAAAACTGCTATGTCAGCAATGGCATCGAAGGTTCGAATCCTTCCGCCTCCGCGTCAAACTTATGTTTAATTTTTTAAATAAAAATAAAAAAGAGCCTAAAGATATAAAAGAATTGTTGTCTCAATTTAATGATTTAAAGAAAGGCTTTAAAGAAATTTCAGAAGAATTGGAAAATTTAAAAAAAGAAAATAAATTTTCTATACAGAAGACCGGTATTGTCAGATTTAATCCTTTTAAAGAGGTTGGTTCGGATCAGAGTTTTTCGGCTGCTTTTTTAGATGGGAACAATTCAGGAATAATAATTACTAGTCACTATACTCGAGAAGGTAATAGAGTTTATGGAAAACCCATAAAGGCCGGTCAGTCCGAATATCTTTTATCTGAAGAAGAAAAAGAAGTAATAGAAAAAGCAAAAGATGAAAAAAACAGTTCAAAACTTAATTAAAAAACCTCCAGTAGTAGTAATTTTGGGACATGTTGATTCCGGCAAAACTTCAATATTGGATTTTATAAAAAAAAGTCATATTGCAGAAAAGGAGTCGGGAGGTATAACCCAGCATATTGGAGCTTATCAGATTGAGCATAAAGATAAGAAGATTACCTTTATTGATACGCCTGGGCATGAAGCTTTCTCTCAGATGCGCTCTAGAGGGTCTAAAGTGGCCGATATCGCTGTTTTAGTGGTGGACGGCTGTAAAGGTATAGAGCTCCAAACAAAAGAGGCTATTTTCCATATTAAGCTGGCTGAGATTCCTTTCATTGTTGTTTTTAATAAAAATGACAGGCAGGAAGCTAATCCCGAGAAAGTGAAGAAAGAATTGATAAAGGAAAATATTCAAGTAGAGTCCTTGGGAGGTAAAGTTCCTTCAGTTAATGTTTCTGCTAAAAATGGGCAAGGAGTAGACGAGCTTTTGGAGTTGATATTATTAATTGGAGAGATGGAAAATTTAAAATGGGATGTTTCTAGTCAGGCTGAAGGAATAGTAATAGAATCTTATTTGGATCACCAAAGAGGCTCAGTCGCAACTTTAATTTTAGATAAGGGTACGGTGAAGGTGGGAGATATTATAGGAACCTTTTCTTCTTTTGGAAAGATTAAAAGTTTAGAAAATTTTCAAGGAGTTTCTATTGATCAGGTTTTTCCTTCAGATCCCTTTAGTATAGTTGGATTAGAAGGAGCAGTGAGAGTTGGTGAAGATTTTAAAGTATTTGCCAGCATTGAAGAAGCAAAAAATAATCTTAAAACTATAGATAAAACAGAAACTAATACTGTTTTAGATGTTGGACCAGAACAAAGAGTTTTAAATGTTATTTTAAAAGCTGATTTTTTAGGTTCAATGGAAGCTATTGAAGAGGTTTTAAAACAAATTCCTCAAGAAAAGATATTGTTACGTATTTTAAAGTCGGAAGTGGGAGATATAAACGAGTCGGATATAAAAACGGCCAGGTCGGGCAGAGGGGTAATATTGGCGTTTAGGGTAAAAACAGACGCCGTAGCCAGACAAATGGCAGAAAGAGAAAAGATAAGAATAATCTCTGTAGAGGTAATTTATAATTTAGTGGAAGAGGTACGAAATTCCATGGAAAGGATTATGGCTAAAGAGTCAGTTAGGACAGACTGGGGAAAGGTTAAAATTTTAGGAGTTTTCTTAACGGATAAAAATCGTCAGATTGTAGGAGGGAAGGTTATAGAGGGAGAGGTGAAGAAAGGAGGCTCTATAGAAGTTATTCGTCAGGAAAATATAGTGGGTAAGGGCAGAATGATCAGTCTTCAGCGTGATAAAAAAGATATTGATAAAGTGGCTAAGGGTCAGGAATGTGGGATGATGTACGAAGGAGATGTTAAGGTTGAGGTGGGAGATGTTTTGGCAATTTATACGGAAGAAAAAATTAAAGGAGAACTATAATGCCGGAGCGCATACCCAAAGTTAATGCATTGATAAAAAAAGAGATATCTCAGATAATATTAAAAGGAGTAGAGTTCCCTATAGACGTTTTGGCAACTGTAACTAGGGTTGAAACTTATCCTAATCTTCAAGAAAGCAATATTTGGATTTCAGTTTTGCCGGAAGACAGAGGAGAAGAGGTTTTTAAAATTTTAAATAAGAATATTTACGCCTTACAGCAGGTTTTAAATAAAAGATTAAAGATGAGACCGATTCCCAGAATAAGGTTTTTAGAAGAAAAAACGACAGTTGAAGCGGCAAAAATAGAGAAGATTTTGGACAGGTTGAAAAATGAGGGAAATTGAGGTAAAAGATAATATGTTGGCCAGGTAGCCAAGTAGCTAAGGCATTGGTCTGCAAAACCAATATACATGGGTGCAATTCCCATCCTGGCCTCAATTAGGAAATAACGGGCGAGTGGCGAAACGGTATACGCACAACACTTAAAATGTTGCGATCTTTGATCATGTGGGTTCGACTCCCACCTCGCCCACCAAAAACAAAAAAACACCTTTAAGAGGTGCTTTTTGTTTAATCTTTTATATAATATTTAGCTTTTCAAAATTTCAATATATGTCCATTGGGCGCCAAAGTTCTTAGCTTCTTTATAGGAAGGAAACCATATATCAAAGTGGTAATCTCCTTTTTTCCAACTCATTCTGTCCTCTACCGTGAATACTTTATCTCCATATAGTTCCGGTATTCTGATCTTTGTTCCAAAAGGAAGGGAGTTGTTAGCTATAATACCATCTCTTGTTTGAGTTCCCATGGCGGTAGTAAACGGGGTATCGTCAGTTTCTTCTATAGTGCTTGAATAAGCGGTTATAACCACATTTATTTTTCTGGCTACATTAGGGTCTGGAATATTCGGGTTTGATACAGCAACGAGGGTATTTCCTTGTATTTTTGGGCCTTTATCCAACCTTAAATCCTGATCAAGCTGATTAGCTTCAATGGATAGGTGGTTAAAAACAGGGGCAAACCCTATAATCGTAAAAGTCAGTATTAAGACAATTGATATATTATAGCCCAAAGAGGGGCGTTTAAGGTCAACAATCATTTTAAAACCCCTTTAAGGGGGTTCTTCTAATCTATCAGATTTTGGGGTGATTGTCAATAGCTGTTAGTTGAAAAGTCAATGAGCGGGCGAAGGGAGTCGAACCCTCGTCTCAACCTTGGCAAGGTTGCATAATGGCCGTTATACGACGCCCGCCTACCAGATTTAGCCGGTTTTAGTGGGAATTTTTGTTTAAAAGGTGGCTTTAATCTGTAATTTTGTGCCGTGGGTCAGACTTGCACTGACGACCCCAGCTTTTTCAGAGCTGTGCTCTACTGCCTGAGCTACCACGGCATATAACACTAGGACATATTATTCTTCCAATAATAGTGGACGATGCAGGGCTCGAACCTGCGGCCTCTTCGGTGTAAACGAAGCGCTCTACCACTGAGCTAATCGTCCATTATTAAAGTGCGCGGGAGAGGACTCGAACCTCCACGCCTTGCGGCACTAGCACCTCAAGCTAGCCTGGCTACCAATTACAGCACCCGCGCGAACTTTATTCTGTTTCTGGAATTTCCGGTTTTTCTTCTACAGGTACTTTGATCTTCTCTTTTCTCTTTAATTTTGCTCTTTTTCCTTTGGCTGTTCTCAGATAATAGAGTTTTGCCCTTCTTGCCTTCCCCTCACCAATAATCTCTATTTTTACGATTGTCGGAGAATGAACAGGAAAAATTCTTTCAACTCCTACTCCTGAAATAATTTTTCTGACAGTGATTGTTCCTCCGAGCTCGTTTCCATGCTTTTTGGCAATGACTAATCCGATAAAGTCCTGGATTCTTTCTTTATCTCCCTCTTTGATTTTTTGGGAAATTTTAACTGTATCTCCGGAACGAATGTTCGGCAGATCTTTTTTCGACTGAGACAGATTGTATGTATTAAGTTTTTTTGTCATATATTTTTTAAAACGTTATTTAATTCTTCTGGTAATTCCGACGAAAATTCCATTGTTTTGCCGCTAGGCAAGTCTATTTTCAAATATTTAGCGTGTAAGAATTGCCTTGTTAATCCTTTTGGTATGGGCTGGTTTTTAAACCCATATAATTTATCTCCGGCAAGAGGGTGATTAAGGTAAACAAGGTGAGCTCTTATTTGATGTTTTCTGCCGGTTTTGGGTTCAAGCTCAATCAAATCATAATTTTGAGCCTTTGGCAAGGAATTATTTTCGAATCTTTGCAATACTTTATATTTTGTAATAGCCAGTCTTTTGCCTTCTGAATCTGGTTCTTGGGGCAGATAAGCCTTTTGTTTTCTTTTATCGTTTTTGGACCGACCGAGTAAAGTTTCTATTTCTCCTTCTTCATTTTTTAAATTTCCCACTATTAAAGCCAGATATTTTTTAACTACTTTTCTATCTTTGAACTGTTTTTGAAAGAATTCAAGGGCTTTATCATTTTTTGCTATCAATAATACTCCGGAAGTGTCTTTATCGAGTCTATGAATTCTCTTTTCAAAGTCGTCAGAATTAACCCCTGCAGGTTTATTTATAACTAAAATATCTTCGTTTTCGTAGATGGTTTTGAATTCCATGTGGGCGGTATAGGACTCGAACCTATAACCTCTTTTACGTCAAAAAAGCGCTCTGCCATTGAGCTAACCGCCCATTGGTGCGCGTGGAAGGAATCGGACCTTCTACTTCCTCTTTATAAGAGAGGCGTTCTGCCAATGAACTACACGCGCCCATGATTTTTGTTTTTATTTTTTAATTAGCTTTTCATACTCTTCTCTTTCTATCGTTTCCTTTTCTATCAAAGTTTTAGCAATTTTTTCAAGTTGTACTTTTCTTTTGGTTAGGATTTTTATAGCAGTTTTTTCGGCGTCTTTAATAAATTTTTCTACCTCACTGTCTATTTTATCGGCAACATTTTCAGAATAATTTCTTTGTCCAGAAACATCTCTTCCTAAAAATACCATATCATTTTTCTCTCCGAAAGAAATTGGTCCTAAGTTTGACATCCCGAACTCTTTAACTAGTTTTCTTGATAATTCAGAAGCTCTTTCTAAATCATTACTGGCTCCGGTTGTTATTTCATTAAATTTTATTTGTTCTGCGCAGTATCCTCCTAAAAGAGTCGCTAATTCAGCTAAAAATTCAGTTTTTGTTTTAATTTTTTTATCTTCAGTCGGTACTTTTAAAGTATAGCCGGCAGCCATTCCTCTGGCTATAATAGAGATTTTTCTGACGGGTTCAGCTTCGGGTAGAGAAGAAGAAACTAAAGCGTGGCCTGCTTCGTGAAAAGCCGCAATTTCTTTTTCTTTTTTAGACAGGATATGGCTTCTTCTTTCGGGTCCAAGCAAAACCTTTTCGATTGATTCTAATAATTCACTTTGTGATACTTGGGTTTTATTATTTCTGGCAGCTAAAATAGCAGATTCGTTAACTACGTTCGCCAAGTCTGCCCCTGAAAATCCTGGAGTTCTTTCGGCAACTTCTCTTAAATGGATATTTGGAGCCAATGGTTTTCCCTTGCAGTGAATTTTTAGAATAGCTTCTCTGTCATTTATATCAGGAAGATCTAAAACAACTTTTCTGTCGAACCTTCCCGGTCTTAATAGGGCAGAGTCTAAAACATCTCCTCTATTAGTTGCTGCTATAACAATAACATTAGTATCTCTTTCAAACCCGTCCATTTCCACTAGAATCTGATTCAAAGTTTGTTCTCTTTCATCATGTCCTCCTCCAAATCCGGTTCCTCTTGTTCTTCCTACGGCGTCTAATTCATCTATGAAAATTATGGAAGGAGAATTTTTTTTAGCGGTCATAAATAAATCTCTTACTCTTCCTGCTCCGACTCCGACAAACATTTCAACAAATTCTGATCCTGAAATATGGAAAAAAGGAACATTAGCTTCTCCGGCCACCGCTCTGGCTAATAATGTTTTTCCGATACCGGCAGATCCTAAAAGTAAAACTCCTCTTGGGATTCTGGCTCCCATTGCTAAAAATTTCTTAGGATTTTTCAGAAAATCAACAACTTCTTTTAGTTCTTCTTTTGCTTCTTTAAGCCCGGCTACATCGTCAAAAGTAATATTTTCTTTTGGATGACCTTCAGCTCCGAATAATCTTGCCTTGGCTTTAGTAAAATCAAAGGCTTGCATGGCTCCTGTTTTTGCTTGTCTGAACATTGACCAGAAAAAAAAGCCAAAAAGAGCTAAAGGTACTATGGCAAATAAAAGTGGTCCAAGCCAATTCCAAACACCGCTGGCTTCTTTGTTTGTAATTTCTATATTAGTAAGTTTTGTTTTATCAACATTAAAATTTATTAATGATTCGGACAAAGAAGTTAAAGTTTCTTTTTGGGACGTGGCTTTTGTTTCGTCTTTATAAACTATCTGAAGTTCGTTTCCTGAAACTGTAATTTGTTTAATTTTATCTTGATTAATCTCCGACACCAGTTGACTCAAAGAGATTGTTCCCTTTGTTTTATCAGTAGGTTGGGATAACAAGGTAAAAACACTGGAAACCACCAATAAGATTATTAATATGAAGGTGAAATTTTTAAGTAAGTTTTTCATAAAAGGTATTTAAAATACTTCTTTAATATAGCAAAAAGATG
>Ga0247842_10000276_pt1 | contig 112543 bp, 87 predicted proteins | sample LaCruzMarch2015__3_FD_192411 | JGI IMG/M metagenome (GOLD analysis project Ga0247842, IMG submission 192411) | Freshwater microbial communities from meromictic Lake La Cruz, Castile-La Mancha, Spain - LaCruzMarch2015_19m | ecosystem: Environmental > Aquatic > Freshwater > Lake | place: Spain... | reverse complement strand
AAATGTGTTGGTTTGCAAAAGAATATTTTATAGAAACGGAAAACTATTGTCTTGGTGATTAAAAATATTTAATGTGCTAAAATAAAAAGGCATCACCAAAATTTAGCTCATTGTGCAACACGCTCTACAGGTAACAGGAAGATAAAGCGGAGGGGAAATATGATTCTCGCAATTATTGGAACGCACGAAATAAACGGATTGAATGAGGGGATGACTATGATTAACAATGAATATTCTATAGAAAGGATAATAAGGCTTGCAAGGGATAACGGGATTGAGAAGGTCATTTGCATGCTTGATTCCGGCAGGAACAAACTCAGGGAATTTTTGTCGTCTGAAAATTTTGGAATTCCGGTCAAAGTATTGGCAAATTATTCGATAAGTACATTACAAAGTTTGTTCATTATGGCTCCGCTATTAAAGGATTCCCCTTTCTGTCTCACATCCCCTGAATCCTTTCTGCCTGAGGATGATTTTGCGGAATTTATCGGTTATTCCCTTATCCATACAGAAATTGACGGTGCAGTTGCAGTGACAAACCAAAGGGATCACAACCACACACTCAGTGTAGCAATGAATCAGGAAAATACCATCATTAAATTCAGCGACACTCATGAGGGGTATTACTGGGGAACAGCCGGCATCTGCTCTCTAAACCCCGGGATATTTGAGGAACTGAAATTGCCTCATGGAACTAAAGCCGGAAAGTTCGGGAATTATTTGCGACTGCTTCTTGATAAAGGGTATATCCTGAAAGGATTCTCAGTCAGTCAGGGAAACTGCGGAAGCTGACGGAGGAAAAGATATAAAGTTGTAAAGTTGTAAAGTATATGTCGCCCGTTAGCTAACGGACTTAAAACAATCTCTCCGAGGTTGTGAAACACGCTCTTAATGGAGATGTAGTAAGGTGTAGTAACGTAGTAAGGAATTTTCCCGATATATATATAAATATTTATTAATATTATTATATAATAGTAACTTTTAGTTACTACTGTTACTACGTTACTACAAATGGCGTTTTTAAGCGATAAACGAGTCTTTTTGTAGTAAGGTACTCCCCCGCCCTGCCTTACTACAGTTACTACATTTCGGGGGATTTTGGGGTTTTGTGGCTTGTATGGGAGGGGGTTTTGGGGGTGTTTGATCGAAGTTGTATCGAAGTTGGAGGGTGGGTGGGTAAGTCGGGAGCGGATGTTTGGGAAGGCTTGGAGAGTTTTTTGAAGTGGTGGGAATTTTGCCAAAAAGAGGGGAAATTTAATTAATAATAATCATAATTGTTTATTTGTTAATTAAATTGATGTTTGACTATTTGTCTAAGGAAAAAGGGTAAGGAGGCCCGGAGGCTTACCAGATATGGCGGCGATGCTTACCGGAAGCGGCGACTTTCCTAGACAAAACTCATTTTAATATAGGCTTATAGCCAAATGTTTTGTCTTGTAACGATACTTATGTCTGAATTTAGCAAATGACGACGATTTGTCGTCTTCGCGACGGATAATCGTCATAATCGAGGATGCTCTCCGCAAAAACACTTCAAAATCAACGCAATCGCAACAAAAAACATGGCATATACTTTGCTCTCCTGTTTCTCGGTCAGTCCGTAAGCTAACGGATTGACGGACTAACTGATTTTCAATTTATTAACTTATAGAGGATTAAAAATGGCAGAAATTATCCCACGCTGGGAATGGAGAACATTCCAGAATGATCTGGGAAAACCGGAAGTTAACATCCGTTCTTATCAGGAGGAAAAAACCCGGGAAAGTTCAGAAGTTTATATCCTTTCTGAAGTGAGCATGGATAATACAAAAATCCGTGACGGTTTAATGGATATCAAAACGCTCCAACAGGTTAATGAAAACCGCCTTGAACTCTGGCTTCCGATTATGAAGGGAGAGTTCCCTCTTACGGCATCCGAAATTGAGAAAGTTTTCAAATGCTTCAGAGTTTCTCTTCCTAAAAATATGAAGGATACTTATTCGTATGAGGAATATCTTTCTGAACTTATTAATCCTTCTAAACTTTTGAAAGCTGTTAATGTTCACAAAAAGAGGACTGGATTCACAATTGACGGAACGATTGTTGAAATCGCTGAAGTAACTGTGGACGGTAAAGTAATTAAAACAGCGGCTGTTGAACATCCGGATCCGGAACTGGTATTCGCTACTGTTCAGAAACTTGAGTTGAATATCTTCCCGAATATTAATTACTTGCACGGGCTTAAAGCGATAAGTTATAAAGTTATAAAGTTGTAAAGTTGTCCCGCCCAGGCGGGATGAAGCTTGGAACGCTTCATAAAGTTGTAAATCTCCGTTAGTTGACGGAGAGGAAAAGAATACACCCCCTTAATCCCCCTCTTCCCGATTCCATCGGGATACGCACCGGGGGAAAAATAAAAGGAGTTTTTATGGGAAAAGAAATAGAACGAAAATTTTTAGTGAAATCCGATGACTGGAAAAAGCTGGGAAAACCTACTTTCTACCGTCAAGGATATCTTTCAAGCATCAAGGAAAGAACTGTACGCGTAAGAACAGTGGCTGATAAAGGCTTCCTTACTATTAAAGGAGTAACTGTCGGAATTTCCAGAAGTGAATATGAGTATTCAATACCGCTTGAAGAAGCAAACGCAATGCTGGATAATCTCTGCGAACGCCCTCTTATAGAAAAGAACCGCGCAGTTATTGAACATGCAGGTCTGAAATGGGAACTTGATGAGTTCTTTGGAGATAATGAGGGTCTGGTTGTTGCAGAGGTTGAATTAAAAGAGGAAAACCAGAAAATTGAAATTCCCGGCTGGATCGGGAACGAGGTTTCAGGAGACCCGAGATACTTTAATTCAAACCTTGCAAAGCATCCTTTTAAGAACTGGAATAAATAATAATTAGGAATATCGTTGAGCATAAGTGAGGTGAAGGCAGAGGTAAAGAAATCCGATCCGTCAGGTGACGGAGGGCAGAATCTTGAAGAACTGCTTGATCTGGATAAACACAGATTATCGGTAATTCCTCAGAAGAAATCAACTCCGGTGGAGAGGTGGATGAAATATCTGGGCCTCCCTATAGGAATTGCTCTTTTTATCTGGCTTTATTTTATGCCGACCCCGGCCGGACTCTCTGCTTCAGGACAGGCAGTGATTGCCAGTTTCTTGTTTGCGCTTATACTCTGGATAACTGAACCGATCCCAACTCATGTTACGTCGCTGCTGCTGATGGTGATGCTGGTCTTTCTTGACGGTTGGGGGATGAAGAATGTCCTCGGTGTCCTCGGGTTTGATGTTATCTGGCTGAATGTAATGGCTTTTATTCTAAGTTCCCTCCTTGTAAAAACGAACATTGCCAAAAGAATAGCCCTTACTTTAATTGTAAAATTCGGCCACAGTGCTCTTCCGATGCTGCTGGCATTTATTATTTTACAACTTGCCCTGGCTCCCCTTATTCCGGCAACCGCAGCCAGAACAGTAATAACCCTCCCGATTATGCTGATTGTGGCTGCTATCTATGGATCCACTTCCGAGAATTCAAATAATTTCGGCAGGAATTTATTCCTTCAGAACCTAATGGGGATTAACATTTTCTCATCCGGTTTTATGACAGGAAGCACTGCTAACTTAATAGCAATAGCATTTATTTTCAGCATGACAGGGCACAAGGTTTATTACACCGACTGGATGTTTGCAAATCTTCCTGTTGTCCTTGCAGCAATGCTTATCGCCTGGGTACTGGGGCCTAAATTACTCTTCAAGCTAAAGAAATCAGAATCGAAACCGGCTGTAAAAGGGGGCATCGAAGTAATGAAAAAACAGCTTGATGATATGGGAAAGTTTAGTAAAATTGAAATTAAGGGGGCGCTCATTTTCGGTCTGGTGATATTTCTTTGGGTAACGGACAGATTTCACTTCAGTATGTTCGGGTTTGAAATCAATCCGGTAATGGCGGCAATGGTTGGAGGAATTATCACGCTGATGCCGAAAGTGGGGATACTGAAATGGAACGAGGCGGATATCCCCTGGCACCTGATGCTCTTCAGCGCGGGAGCTTATGCAGGCGGGCTGGCTCTTAATGATACCGGTGCAGCCACATGGGCTGTTCAGTCTCTCTTTTCAATGATAAACTTAGATAAGAATGTGAACTTCTGGGTGCTTTACACAATAGTGATTTCGGTTATGATGTATTCTCATCTTGTCTTCACTTCAAAGACAATGAGGACAATAATCCTTATACCGTTTATTATTGCCACGGCAAATGAACTTGGAATCAACCCGATTTCCCTTGCTCTTCCCGCAGCATTTACTATAGACTGGGTTATAGGACTTCCAATAAGCGCAAAGCCGAATGTTATTCTTTTCACAACGGGGCAGTACTCAGTGCTTGATAACCTTAAGTATGGATTTATAATCGCCACACTGGGGGTAATTCTCCTCGTAGTTGCAGGGATGACCTGGTTCAGCTTTTTAGGAATCACCCCCTCACTCTGATGCGTATGAAATATTTTCTTTACATATTGATCCTGTTAAACTCAAGTTTGCTGTTTGGGCAGGTGATCACCAACTTCTCGGAGAAAATCTATATTCAGGAAAGCGGATCGGCTATAGTTGCGTTGAGTTTTGAATTTCAGAATGATTCTTCGGAGAGTTACTTATTGCTCCCCTGGAATTTCAAAGCAGAATCAATTGATATGAACTACGCAAAATTCACATCTTTAAACGGAAGCACAAAGGCTATCACCGGTGAATTGGTAAATATCCATTCAAATTATTTCTTAAGATTATCAATTGATACTTTATATAAAAAGCATAAGTATAATGTAAGTTTTTTAATTTCCGGATATTATGATTTTGCCAAAGAAGAAATCGGGGATTATGGCAATTATTCATTAAAATTCACATACGCGAACAGCAGCATCCCGGTAATTAAGGATTTCACTTCATCCGTGATTCTTCCGGAAGGATACATTGTCGGGTCAGTAGTGGAATCAATTCCCAAGCAGAAATCGGAAGAGTCGATCCCCCCCTATAAACTCTTTAGGGAACGGGGGCTTAACGGAATTACTTTAAGCACGGAAAAATTAATAATCGGGGAAAACGTTTATCTGAATTTTAAGTTTAAGTCCGCAGAAAAACCTTATTACTTTTTGATTGTCCTTATTGCCATAGCGGTTTTATATCTGATATTCTTCAGGGACGTATTAAAAAACGGGAATAACGGGAACGACAAGGAGAAATGATGTTCTTTAGTAAAACTAAAAAAATTGAATCACAGATTGATGAATACCTCGACCTCGTAGTAAAGGGGGGGCTTATCTTCAAACTTGGGCTTGCATGCTATCTGCAGAATCAGACGGCTGAATTCGAAGGTCATCTCGCTGATCTCAGAAACATTGAAGAAAAAGCAGATGATCTGAGAAGGAACATTGAGATAAAATTATATACAAGGACTCTCATCCCCGAATCAAGAGGTGACGTATTGGGCCTGATGGAGAGTTGTGATAAAGTCCTTAACATTACAGCGGAAACACTGCTTGAGTTTTCGGTTGAGATACCCAAAATCCCATCCGAGAATCACAACAGTTTTTTACAGCTTGGTGATATGGCGGTTAATTGCCTTGAAAACACGGTAAGAGGAATACGGTCTTACTTCAAAAATATTGACGCTGTAAGAGATTATATTATTAAAGTGCAGTTCTATAAAAGAGAAACCAATAAAATTGCAGAGGGAGTCAAGAGAAGTGTATTCAGATCAGAGGTTTTAAGACTCAGTGAAAAGATACATATACGTTACTTTTCGTTTCATATTGAAAGAATAGCTGAAGAATCGGAAGATGTTTGCGACAGATTGTCTATTGCAACTATAAAAAGGTTTGAATAAAGTTGAATCTGTCAGTATGGTTCTTCATTTGTAGCGGACTTTTTCTTGGGTGGTCGCTCGGAGCCAATCATGCTGTAAATGTTTTTGGAACTGCCGTAACCTCCAGAATGCTGAGGTTCAAAACAGCAGCAATAATCGGGGGCATTTTTGCAGTTCTTGGTGCGGTGATAAGCGGCGGCGGAACAACTGAAACCCTGAATAACCTGGGAGGAATTAACGCTATTGCAGGTAGTTTTACAGTTGCTTTATCCGTAGGCATTTCAATAACGTGGATGACGAGGGCAAAGCTTCCTGTTTCAACGTCACAGGCAGTTATCGGGGCAATTATTGGCTGGAATTTATTTACCGGAACGCCAACGGATTTTTCATCTTTAAGCAAGATAATCCTTAGTTGGATTTTTAGTCCAATTATTGCGGGGGTTTTTGCTTATTTGATCTTTGTTTTTCTGAAAAAGACAGTTCTGAAACGAAAAATTTCTTTGCTTCTGCTCGATAACTATACACGTATCGGGCTTATTGTTGTCGGGGCACTTGCATCCTATTCACTTGGAGCCAACAACATAGCAAATGTAATGGGAATGTTTGTTTCCGCTTCAGGGTTTAACGATATTGTTCTTTCGGATTCTTTTACAATTACCGGAGCTGAGCAGCTTTTCTTCTTAGGAGGAATCTCTATTGGGGTAGGGATGTTTACATACGGTGATAAGGTGATGGCGACTGTAGGGAAAGATTTATATAAGATTTCCCCTATCACGGGTTTTACAATTGTACTTGCGGAGTTCCTGGTTCTTTCAATGTTTACATCCAGGGAACTTGAATCTGTTCTTTTAAGTTTGAATCTGCCGACGATTCCTTTAGTGCCTCTTTCAACAACTCAGGCATTTATAGGAGCGGTTATTGGAGTGGGGCTGGCTAAAGATCCGGCTTCAATTAACTTCAAGGTTTTCAGGAAAATAACCATCGGTTGGGTAATTGCCCCGCTAACTGCCGGGCTGATCTCATACGTTTCGCTCTTCTTTGTTCAGAACGTTTTTGAGCAGAGGGTTATAAATCCGGTCCCGTTCAATATTTCCGAATCGGTTCTGGAAAAACTGAAAGCTGAAGGAATTAACACCGGGGATATTCTTGATCTAAAAGGGAGACGGTTTGACAATAAGAAAGTTTTCAGGAATGAACTTCTTAACAGGCATGATTATGACAACGGACAGCTTTTTGTTCTTTTTCAATATGCAATTGTCGATTCATTTAAGGTCGATACATTGAAAATCAGCGAAAGTGTCCGGGGTCAACTGAATACGGCTCAATTTATGAAAGTAAAGTCGCTTCAGAATGCGGCATTCAGCCATAAACACGATTTTGAAAGAGCTCTTTTTGAAGCAGATTCTGCATGGTACGGATTTGGCAATAAATTATATGAAAAAGAGCTTGAAAAAAAGAAAATATTGTTAGAAAATCTTTTTAGATTTAATTAACTTTAGATAACTAATAATCACTTAATTGGAGACAAGATGAAAAAAATACTCTTTCTGTTTATTGTATTTGCATTTATTCTAAATGCACAGGACTCAAAGGTTCCGGGAGGCGAATATAAAACCCCACTGAAATCTGAAGTCCGTAACGGTAAAATGATTTTTGCAAGTGAAGACGGCCAGTTCAGTTGGTGGTTTGATGCAAGAATTCAATTTGATGCTGCCATGTATTTCGAAAATAGAAACCCTCTGAGCAATGGTTCGCTTTTCAGGAGAAACACATTTGCTGTTAAAGCTACCCTCTGGGAAGACTGGCAGGCCGAATGGGATATCGACGTATGTGAAAACGTACTTGATCTAAGGGATATGTTCATAAAATATTCTTTCCCCGGAACGAACCTATCACTCCGCGCTGGTAACTTTAAAGAGCCTATCGGCATGGAGAGACTGAACAGCTCAAGGCTTCTTACTTTTCTTGAGAGAACCGCCATCACCAACGCAATTGCTCTGGGCAGGCGCGCCGGTATTGAAGCCAGATATTTTAATGACTACGGACAGATTACCGCAGCTATAATGGGACATGAGCTGGGAACAAAAATCGATAAGGGAACACAGGACGAAGGTTTCTCAACTAACCTGCGTTTGACGCTTGCCCCGATAAACAAACACGGACTTAACCTGCATATCGGTGCAGCAGGCTCTTATAAGATTCCCGAAGTAACTGCAGAAGTTGGCAGAAACGGAATTGAAATATCCGCAAGGACAGAATCATACGTCTTTGATCCGAAATTCCTGCATACTGGTGATATTCTTAATGTAAATTATTACAACCGTTATGGTCTTGAACTGGCATTTATTACCGGTCCCCTCCTTTTCTACTCTGAGTGGCTTGGGACCTCAATTTACAGATGGGATCTTCCCACAGTTAACTTAAGAGGCGGATACGCTACGGCTTGCTATCTCCTTACCGGTGAAACCCGTTACTACTATGTTGACGAAGGAGAAATAGGGGCAATTGAAAAGCCAAAGAACAAATGGGGCGCTTTGGAACTTGCAGCAAGATTCAGTTATACAAACCTGAATGATATTCCTGCAGGTATTAAAGGCGGTATGTCCCGTCAGTATATGTTCGGTTTAAACTACTATCCGAATATGAATATCAAATTACAGTTTAATTACTCTATCGTCAACCTTGATGAGTTCGCCACAAGCAAGGGGAGACTCAATGGAGACGATGATCATTCATTTGTCCAGATGCGCATTCAGGCATCATTATAAAAGGAGTAAATATGAAAAAGAAATTATTTTTAATTGTTGCATTATTTTCAATAATGTTTATGTCCTGTACAAGGGACAACCCGATCGTTCCGGTTCCTCCTACTCCTCCGACAATTATTGTCAAATTGAATGAGGTATATTCCAGAGGAACTGTAGACGCTCCTGACTGGATTGAAATATATAACGGCAGTTCAGTTTCTGTTGACCTCTCTGCATACAAGATTTATGATGCAGGGGGATTAGGCGGAACAAAACCGAAAAAAGAATTCCCTAACGGAACAACATTAGCCCCGAATTCCTGGTACGTTATTGTAGTTGATGATACAACTGCAAGCGGATTTGGTCTCTCATCAGGCGGTGAAACTATTTATCTTGATGGACCAGCAGGTACGGTCATAGATTCTATTGTATTCCCGGCTCTCGGAGTTGATACTTCCTACGGAAGAAATCCTGACGGATCAAACGCTCTTGCAAAACTTTTCCCGACTACAAAGGGAGCAGCCAACGGAAGCGTGAATCCGACGAAAATAGTTGTTCTGAATGAAGCTTATAGTCGCGGAGTTGTTGCAGATCCTGACTGGGTCGAAATTTATAACGGATCAGCTTTTGCAGTAGATATTAGTGCATATAAAATCTACGATCCGGGTGGATTTTCAGGAGCTAAAGAGAAGAAACCTTTCCCGGCCGGAACAATAATTCCGTCTAACGGTTGGTATGTCATCACAGTGGACGACGGCTCCGTAAATGGTTTTGGACTCTCAAGCGCAGGCGATCAGCTTTGGCTTGAGGACGGAACTGGTGCTGTTATTGACACTGTAACGATTCCCTCAATGGATATTAGTCAGTCTTATGGCAGATATCCGGACGGTTCCGCAACCTGGAAACTCAGTCCATTCAGTAAAGGGGCTGCAAATAATCCGTAATATTTTGGAAAACGAAATTATTCATGTTTCGTTTGATATTCGGTCCTTATTTCTTATCGCACTCACACTCTTTTTGTTTGGGTGCGATAGGAACGGGCCGGCTTCTTCAAATGATCCTCAGCCCACTGTAAAAAGCCTTGAGATTGTAACAACTCTTTCATTAGGAGTATCAGAGCCTTCGGGACTCGCTTTTAATCATCTCGATTCAACTCTCTATACAGTCTCAGACGGTAATCAGATACTTTATAAAATTGACTTTAACGGTAAAATTCTCTCGACCACAGTCGTAAATACCCATGACCTTGAAGGGATTGCCCTTTCTCGAAATTGCGACACAATATACGTTGTTCAGGAAGCAAGACAACTTGTAACTGCTTTCAGGCCTGACGGTACTGAACTCTGGTCTTTCCCTGTGAAAGTAGCCACGAGCATAAGTTCAAGCCTGGAAGGAATTACTGTTGATAATTCAGGGAACCTCGTAGTAATTAATGAAAAAGAACCTATGATGGTTCTTAAATTCAAAAACAATACCGAAATCTGGAGGAAAACTTTAGCATATTCGCTCGATATTTCGGATATTTGGTATGACCTATCGTTAAATTGTTTCTGGATTATTAGTGATGAATCGAGGAAAGTCCTTAAACTGACCGAGAACTTTGATCTGATCGCTGAATACTCCGTGAATGTCGCTAAAGGTGAAGGGATTACGATTGTTGGAGACAGGATTTATATCGTCAGTGATTCCGAGGCAAAAATGTATGTGTTTAAGAAACCAACAAACTAAATTTTTATTTATAAATTAATTGGAGTAGAAAAATGAAATCTTTACTTTTTAGAACTTTCTTCTTCATAACAATCTTCGCAAATCTTGCATTTGCTCAGGTTGTAATGAATGAGATATATTCGCGAGGTGTGGTTACTGACCCTGACTGGATTGAAATCTATAATGGGACATCTGCCGCACTTGATATCTCCGGCTATAAAATTTATGATGCCGGTGGAAACGGCGGAACCAAACCTAAAAAATTATTCCCTGCCGGATCAAGTATTCCTGCAATGGGTTTTTTGGTAATCGTTGTTGACGATGCTGATGCAAGCGGTTTTGGATTGAGTAGTGGAGGTGATGAAGTATGGCTCGAAGATGCTGCAGGAATTGTTATTGACCATACACTAGTCCCTGCAATGCCGGATGCGGCGACTTCATTTTCAAGAGTTCCGAACGGTTCAACCAATTGGGTAATTACCCCTAATATTACTCGCGGTCTTTCAAATAACCTTTATTTAATGAATGAAATATTTTCCCGGGGAGTCCCCACTGATCCGGACTGGATTGAGATATATAACGCGACATCCACGGCTATGGATATTTCGGGTTATAAAATCTATGATGCAGGTGGAAACGGCGGAACCAAGCCAAAAAAATTATTCCCCGTCGGATCAATTATCCAGGCAAATGGTTACCTCGTAATCGTTGTTGACGATGCTGATGCAAGTGGTTTTGGATTAGGCAGTGGTGGTGATGAGGTTTGGCTCGAAGATGCTTCGGGAAATATTATCGATCATACCCTCGTTCCTGCTATGCCGGATGTAACTACTTCATTTTCCAGGGTTCCGGACGGCTCAACCAATTGGGTGATAACCAATACAATTACGAAGGGGACTTCCAATATTTTTACTACGGATGTATCAGATGAAATTTCTAACTCTGTTTCATTCAATTTAAGCCAGAACTATCCGAATCCCTTTAACCCTGCAACATTGATCAGCTATCAGTTGCCGGCATCCGGATTTGTTACTTTAAAAGTATATGATGTTCTTGGCAATGAAGTTTCCAATCTTGTTAATGCTCAGCAGGAAGCCGGAAATTATCAGGTCACATTCGAAGGAATAAATCTTGCAAGCGGAATCTATTTATGCCGTTTACAGGCAGGTGAATTTGTAAGCATGATCAAAATGAATCTGCTTAAATAAAATTATTTTATTTAATTTATTAAAAGGTCAGTCACAATACTGACCTTTTATTCTTTAAATAGTTCCTGTTTTTATTGAAGAATATCAGTAAATTTACCCGTTAAATTCATTAATTATTTGGGATAGGATCTGTATGAAAATATTGAAAACCATTTTTATGATATTTCTTTTTTCATTCATAGTTGGGGAAATCAGTTTTGCTCAGACTGCCATGATGAATGAAGTATTCTCCAGAGGTACTACAACTAATCCTGACTGGATTGAAATTTATAACCCAAGTTCTTCCGTGTTAAATATCAGCACTTATAAAATCTATGATACCGGCGGACAGAGCGGTTCTAAACCAAAAAAAACATTCCCTGCCGGGGCACTTATCCCGGCTTACGGTTATTATGTCATTGTGACTGACGATGGTTCTCCAAGTGCATTTGGTTTATCTTCCGGTGGTGAAAAAGTATGGTTAGAAGATTCCCTTGGTGTTGTAGTGGACAGTTGTGATATTGCTGCCATGCCGGATTCCAGCACTTCTTACTCAAGGACTCCTGACGGAAACTCATTATGGAAAATTGTATCAAAAATTACGCGTGGTAATTCTAATGTCGTTCTCACTCAAATCTTATTGCCTCAATATATTCAGGGAGTGAACGGAACAAACAATAACCGTATTCCTTTTGCTTTCCGTATAAAACTTGAAAACCTGGCTCCCAATACTACATATCATTATATTAATCAGGTAGTTCTCAGCACTGAAAGCAGTTCAACAAGTGGTGCCGGAAATATTTTCTTTGTTTACCAGGACTCAATTGTCAAAACTTCAAGTCCTTCAATGTCTACGGGTCCATACGGAGTACTTACAACAGATGCAAACGGTTCACATGAAGGATGGTATATCACCGAACCGACAGGTAATGCAACCCGTTTTGTTCCCGGGAATTATATCTTTATGAGAATAAGACTGAACAATGGTGCGGCAGGAACGAGCCCGGTCATATGGGCTACTACATCCGACTCCGTTAAAGTAGTTAGCTTTGGAACTGCAAGTGATAATAAACTCGGAACCGGTATCTATGGCCATTCTTATGCTAATCAGAAGGATTTTGTTTTTTTATATGACAATGTTAATGGTACTGGCAGACCTCTTTCCGGAGCTATGATTGAAAGCGATGGGATTAGTTTAGCTGCATTTACAAATTTCCCTCCCTTCTACAAGGATAGTGTTGATGCTATTTCAGGTACCTGGGGAACTATAATCCCTAATCAATTATCAAACGGAGTAAAAAGAATTGAAAGAAGATTATTCTCAGATGGCAGTCTTTTCCCTGTTGTGGCAACAAGTATAAACGGTTCATGGCCAAGTGGTGCAAACACAGTTAACCCAACAGGAGGTTTAAATGCAATCGGGATTACAAAATCAGATGCTCCTCTTAGTTTTATTAATGACGTGAAATCAGGATCTGAAACTTTGTCTGAATTTAGTATATCTCAGAACTATCCGAATCCGTTTAACCCTGTAACATTGATCAGCTATCAGTTGCCGGCCGCCGGATTTGTTACTTTAAAAGTATATGATGTTCTTGGCAATGAAGTTTCCAATCTTGTTGATGCACAGCAGGAAGCAGGAAATTATCAGGTTACTTTTGATGGTAAGACCCTTGCAAGCGGAATCTATTTATGCCGTTTACAGGCAGGTGAATTTGTAAGCATGATCAAAATGAATCTGCTGAAATAATCAGTTCTGTAGTTGAGACGGAGTAATCTCCGTCTCAAACTCTTTATTATTCCCTTATTACTTCTCTTGAATACTCTTCCCCGCTTATCTTCAGCAAAGTTTCAATCCCTAAATCAGTAATATTTTTAAGAAGTGAAAAATTCAGCGTTTCAGGTCTATCGCTTATTTTGTGAAGATTATCGTAACTAAAGAAGCTTACAAAATATAATGAGGGAATTCCAGCCTGATGAAAAGCAGTGGCATCCGCGCCTCCCCCGCTCCACGTCCTCTCTATCATCAATCTTTTACATCTCTCATCTATCCCTTTAGTAATTGACCAGAGAACAGGGCAACTCTTTCCGTTTCCTATCTGAATACTGTCTCCCGAACCAATGCAATCAAAATTAATCATCGCGGTTATTTTATTCAAAGGAACAGGAGAACCTTTGACAAAGTTACCGCTTCCGTTAAGTCCGATTTCCTCTGATGCAAAGAGGACAAATATCACCGACCTTTTAAGTTTCTCTCTCATACCGGACAATACTCTGACTGCTTCAAGCACTGCTGCACTTCCTGATGCATTATCATTCGCCCCCGGGAAATAAACTTCTCCCCCCTGTCCCCCGACATGATCAATATGGGCTCCTACGATAATATATTCATTCTTCAATACCGGATCACTCCCCTCTAATATTCCGGCAATATTCATAGTAAGTCCTTCTTTTTCATACTTTGCTTTAACAACTATTCCTGTACTCGTTTTTAATTCAATAGAGTGAGGTTTATTTGTCGAATCTATCATTGATTGTAACTGACTGATTGAAAATCCGGTTCCCTCAAGGAAATCCGGAGCAATATTTAGTTCGATATGCAACATTGGGAAATTTTTCATTTGTATTCCCTCACCTTCTAAAACACTCCCGATAGCTGTTTGAGGATTTGGTGTGTTAGGAAGTGAAACGAGAATAATTCCTAAAGCTCCTTTCTCAAAAGCAGTCATAGCTTTCTCACGCGGATAACCGTTTCCCCAACTTGAGTTATTTATCTGCCATCCCGGATTCTGCTTAAATACTAAAACAACCTTCCCCCTGACATTCATACCTGAATAATCATCATATCCCAGATCCGGACGTGAGAATCCATATCCGCAGAATACTATTTCCTTATCTGTTAAATTTCCGGAACCGGTGAAACCCCGGAAAATATAGTCAGTACCGAGTTTATATTCTTTCTTTTTCCCCCGATAATCAGAGTAAAATTTTAATCCACCGGATATTTGGTTTGTCTCTACATTGAAATACTGATAATAACTCTCCCCGAACAGGGGTGTTAATCCGGATTCTTTAAATTTTTCAGCAACATATTCCGCTGCTTTGTTATATCCCGGCTGACCCGATAACCTTCCGTTTAATTCTTCGGAACACAGATAGTTAAGAGTATTCTTAAGGTTTTCGGTGTCTGCAAAAGAAGACTGGGCTAATGCACTGTAAAAAAATGTACTTACCGATATTAATAAAATTACAATAACAATATTTTTCGAAAATATATTTCTCATAGATTATTTTTCTGATTCAAAGAGTGAGCGGTAATATTCAAGCGCACTATTTTGCTCTGCGATAGTATGTGCAAGCCCTTTTATTTTATTAGCTTCTTTTTCGTCATTAAGTGACATGTAGTGATTATAAAGGATCGAGAATACCGGGAGATAATTCATATTTAGCTTGTTTACAATTCCTATGGAAATATCATTTCTGAAAGTTATCTTCAGATAGTCAAGCAACCAGTTATTTTTATAATTTTCGGCCAGAAGAGGCAGATAATCCGTTTCCGCTTCACTGTATTTATACGCAAGTCCGGTTATATATATTTTATCTTTAAATTCCTCAAATAAATCCTGAAGTAAGGTAACAGCAAAATATACATTCAAATTCCTGTTCACCGAACCGCTTATGATTTTTCTAATAATCTCTTTTTGAATATCTAAAGTAAATGTTTCCGGATCTCTGAAACTCTCATAATCAATCTCCGGATTTCCGAGTTCATATTCTTCAAATATCCTCCCTCTGTATCCGTCAAGCGTCAGCAAGCTGATATTAAGTACAAGAACATCTTTTCTGACTCCCATAATTTGCTGAAGCATTATCGGAGGGTAGGTATCGTTGTCTCCGTTTGTAATTAGAATACTCTGTTTTTCCAGAGAATTAATAACATTATAATTCCAGTTCAGAATTCCCGGAGACATATCTTCGCTTTCAAACCAAAGCCTGAAAAATAAACTTGTTTTTTTGCTGTCTCTGCGCGTTTCATAAAAGCCGGCAAGATCATCCAGAATTTCCGGGCGGTTGCCTCCCAGTTCATACGCTTTAAGCATATTCATTTCAAATTCTTCATTGAATGTCCGGTCATTGTATATTTTCAGATAATAGAGCTCGAATGTCTCCTCAATATTCTCACCTGCTTCCATCACTATCAGATCGAGGTCCTCAAGATATGGTTCACTCACTTTGGAATATTCTTCCGGAAACATCATTTTAATCATTCTGTTGGCTGTGTAGTAATTGAGCCAGGCGTCAGCATCTTTTGGATTCTGTTTCAATACTTCAGCCCAGTCACGTGCTGCATTCTTGTACCATTCAAATGTGTTTAGTTGCTTAACTATTGAGTGGACTTTGGGCGGTCGCTGAGCGAATGAGGTCGTAAGGAGGAGAAAAAAAAGACCAAATACTATCAATAATGTTTTTTGCATATTAAATCCTTTCTAAAAAATAAAAATACTTTGAATTTATTGTTAATACAACTGAAAAATGAAAAGGTTCAAAGGAATTACATTATTTACTTTTCTATCCGGAATCAAGCGTGTTTTTGGATTTTGTAGATACTGTAAATAGCTATATATTTGTAATCTAAATTTCAATCCACTTACCGGAAAGTTGCAGGAGTGGTTTAACTGGCACGCCTGGAAAGCGTGTGTATCAGCAATGGTACCGAGGGTTCGAATCCCCCACTTTCCGCATAAAAAAAGAGACGCATTCAGGCGTCTCTTTTCTTTTTCAATCTGATAGTTATTACAGCAATAGATCCGTTCTTTTGATGCAGTCTCTTCACTTTCTCAAAATGAATTCCTGTACTCAGATCACTTCTTTATTAAGAATTCTGCAATCGCTTTAGAAACTCTCTCCATCTCGCAACTCACAGCTCCGTGCCCGCAGTTGTTTTCCAGTATTAACAGCCTCGATTTAGTGACTGCTGCCAACTCTATTGCCGGAGACGGATTAACAATGTGATCCGTGGCACTTACAATGATAAATAATCTTGCCTTAATTATTTTTGCTGCTTCTTCAAAACCACCCTCTCCAATAATATCCATAGACAGCATTGCTTCTGTTTGTGCGATAGTATTATCAACTGTATAATTCGGATTAGCTTCTCTTTTTAAATAACCGTTAAAGAATTCATTAAATTCCCTCCTCTTTGTTTTACCCAGTCTGTACTCAGGAGTCTGAGCATTCACTGCAATAAATAAGTCGCGAAGTTGTTGCAATTCTTTTTCCGGAACTCCACTTTCTTTACCAACCTTTAGTGTTCTCAGCAATGAATTTGATGATAACAGATCGTAAGAAGTCAGTTGCGGTGTCCCGAGATAAATAACAGCACATTCCATAAAACCCGGATATCCTTTAACCCACTCAAATGCCTGCATCCCTCCCATCGATCCGCCAATCAGGCAATAAATTGATTCAATACCCAGGTGCTTAGTTAGCAACATATACTGTGAATTCACCATATCCCTAATGGTAATTTGAGGGAAATGCTCCCCCTCTTTATAATTTGAAGGAGAAGTGGAAATACCGTTTCCGAGTGCATCTATCGTGATTATAAAATAATCTGTGCTGTCAACTATTTTTCCTCTGCCGATTAAATTTGCAAGATGAGTCGTTGTCCCTCCGAAAAAAGTTAAGTACACAACTATATTATCCTTTTCGGAATTCATCTTCCCGAAAGTACGGTAACCAATCTTGCATTCGTATAGTGTATCACCGCTTGTCAGCACAAGATCTCCTATCTCACCATACTGCTGAATCCCCTGCGGTTTGAGGGGAGCTGACGATAAAAGAAAGATAAGAAAAGCTATTAACCCGGTTCTCATCTTTGGCAAATGGTCTTTAGGCATAAAATTATTTGCTCTCGGTTAATTTCTTGAGTTCTGTTGATCTGGCGTAGAACCCCTGCAAAGTAAGTTCTTTCAGGTAAACCATTCCGTGAGTTGCTCTTACTCTTGGGGATGGATTTTCAACAAAGAAATCCTTTCCGAGGCAGGTGCTTAGAATCTGATACTGTTCAACCTGTATTGATTGTGCTAACCTGCAGAACGGCCCGTCATATTCATGACTTGGGAAACTTGCCGCTTTTTGTGAACCGTAACTGTACATGAATACATCGTTCGTTATTGCAAATGAATTCAAGCTTACGGGAATATATATATTCGCCTCGGCAGGATGGAACCGGTACCACACATTTCTGTAACCCCATATTTTCATATTAGAGATGTCCGCCTCTTTTTCATATATCTTTAAGGCTTCCGCTATTGTCTGAAGTACTTTATAGTGTGTATCCGGACCGCTGCCTTCCGGATCAAGAGCTACCGTGATAATATTTGGCTTTGTTTTTCTTAATGTATTGAGAACCGGTAAAACATCCCTGTCAATCTCGGGATTTTCAGTAAATATTTCCCCCTGATAGAATCCCAGCCTTTGATGTATTACGCTATCTGATCTGAAACCGAAGTATCCCCATACTAATTCCTCTTCCCACTCCCTTTGCATACCTTTGAGTCTCTGAACATGAGGAACATCTTTTTTACCCGGATACTGTGTGGCGAAATAGTTTATTAATTCATCAACTCTGTCTTTCAGATATTTTATGTTATCTTCTTCATAGATCTCAGTCACATTCCTCAGCAATCTCCGGCAAACTGCTTCTGTCTTTAATGTTTTGCTGTGTGCGGCAAGTCCGTCAAGATACAAATTAACATCTCTGACTTTCCCCTCAACAAACTCCGGATCAAAATATCTGGTGGAAAACCTGGCTTGAAACTCATTCGAATCAAGTTGCTGCCTTAATTCTTTCATTAATTCCAGCATATATGCATTTGTGACTGCAGTAAACCCGCTGGTTAATGTCAGAAAATAATGAGTGTTCCTTGGGTTACGGACGAGATGATTTATATACGGTAAATATCCGAGAGTTATATCATCATGATGGGGGCCCGTATGCAAAATAGTTGCATTATCAACCAAGTCAAGACCTTTTTCAAAATAGGTAAGAATACTGCCGTAAATCCTCTTGCTGATTTCAGCAGCCGTCATCTTAGTTTTTTCCAGAACAAGTTTGGCAAAACGGTCAGATTCATAATCAGCAGCGGTTAAATCAAGAAGTGATTTTTTCTTTACCATGCAGAGATTAATTATTCCTCTTTCGATTGATCCTTCAGAAATAGGGTCTTCCTGTTTAAACTCGTGGTACCTTCTCTCATAAAGCCTTAGTGCGGCTCCGCGAGTCAGATAAAAACGTCCGTTTTCCAGTTTCTGAAGCACGGTAGCAGGATAAAGGTTATTCTCGCTGTTCTCAACTGAATCCCTTATTATATTGGATTTGGCCTCTCCCGCAGCTATGATAATAGCAGCAGCATCCTGTCTGTATGTAATAGTTGCTAATCCTATAGTAATTACAAGCCTGTTTCTGGCAATCTCTATACCTCCCAGATCAGATGCTGCCGCCGCCTGTGTTTCATAGTTAGTATACATCAGCCTTGTTGTTGAGAAATGATCGCTGCCTTTAATGTTGAACCCGATATGTCCGTCAGGTCCTATTCCTCCAAGGAAAAATCCTATTCCTCCCAGTTCTCTGATTTTTCTTTCATAGTTTGAGCAGTATTCATCTACTATCTCAATTGTCCTCTTTTGAAGTCTTTCTAATCTGTTGGTGGCTAAGCGCATTCTTAAACTTAAATCAACTTTCTTCTCCGGGAAAATTTCATGTAAGGGAAGATTCTCAGCTGTACCGATTTTATTTACATTAATCAGCAGCGCTTTCTTAATATCAAATCCAAGGTTGTGAAAATAATACTTTTGAATATAATAATAGAAACTGTTATGCTGGAATGAATCAATCGGATAAAACTCGTCGATCTGCACAAAATGGAGGGATTCCATTTGAGGTCTTATCATAGGGTCTAAACCGGCCACTGTGAGATGTTTATTTGCCTCTTCACTTCCCCAATTCTTAATAAAATATGCGACCCAACTAATAAAATGTTCGGGTGTTTTTCCGGTGGGAAGGCTTATAACTCCCTTTGGATTGTTCTGTACCCATTCAATAAACCTGAGAGCTGTTAACTTACCTAATTCCGGAAAATTATCAACCTGTATAATTGGGATTTTCTCGGTTGGTTTGTACATTAATTCCTTACCGGATTTTTCCAGATAATACTGTTCAACTTTTGATAGCATAATGTTTCCTTTATTAATTTCTGCTTTTTCTTTTTTCGTTTTCATTTGAATTTAAAACCTCTTAAAAAATCTTTGGTGTTCATTCTCTTCCTTCCTTCAATCTGAAGTTCCAATATCCTGACACAGCCTGTTCCGCATCCGATTATCAATTCACCATTTATCTGCTTAATCTTAAAAGGTGTCGAATCGTAATCAATGATATTCTCAGTCCTGAATACTTTAATAATCTTTCCTTCGTACTCGAAGAATGCTGTAGGGAACGGAGATAATCCCCTTACAAGATTATGCACTTCCGTGGAACTTTTATTCCAGTCAATTTTCATAATCTCTTTAGTAATTTTTGGTGCCGGTGATGCAATGGAATCATCCTGTTTAAGAAGCGTGAAATCTCCGGTTTCAATCATAGCAATTGTTTCCAAAACCGCATCCCGTCCGGCAAAAGCAAGTTTATCATGCAGACTTCCGAAGTCATCTGATGGTTCAATAGCTCTTATTTTCTGTAAGTAGACATTCCCGGTATCTACTTTCTGTTCAAGTCTGAAAGTCGATACCCCTGTTTCGGTTTCTCCGCTGATAATTGCCCATTGAATAGGTGCGGCTCCCCGGTATTTGGGAAGCAGGGATGCGTGAAGATTAAATGACCCGTACTTCGGCATTTCAAATACTTCTTTTGGCAGAATTCTGTATGCCACAACAACAAATAAATCCGCATTAATTTCTTTTAATTCCTGCAAAAAGTTTAAATCCTTTAAGGAGACCGGCTGAAGTATCCTTATTCCTTTTCCAACAGCAAATTTTTTCACGTCGGATTCAGATACTTTTAGTCCCCTCCCCTTATCCCTGTCCGGTGTGGTGACTGCTGCTGCAATAGTATGACCGGATTCTAAAATTGTTTCAAGAATATAAACTGCAAATTGTGGCGTCCCAAAAAAAACTATATTCATTATTGCTGTTCCGGATTCACTTAAATATCTGTTACAGGATATTCAAAATCAAGTAACCGGTTCTTGATTTTTTTTAGCATTCTTTTCAGTCTCTTTTGGGTTTCGGGATCCACTCGGTCCGTAAAATATATCCCGTTAAGATGGTCATATTCATGCTGAATCACTCTGGCAAGCACACCGTCCGGTTCCATTTTGTGTTCCTTCAGATTTAGATCCTGGTATACAACCTGAACACCCTTTGGTCTGGCTACTTTTGATCTGATAAATGGAAGACTTAAACACCCCTCTTCAATTTCTACTATATCTTCACTCAGAGCAGTTATTTTCGGATTTAACATTATAATCGGTTTGTACTTTTCATATCCATCAACCGGGGATACATCCACAACAAAAGCTGACATGTTTGCTCCAACCTGGTTCGCAGCAAGCCCTATTCCATCCGCATGACGCATTGTCTCAAACATACTTTCGATAAACTTTTTAACTTGATCATCTACTTTCGTAATTTTTTTTGTCTTCTTTTGAAGTAGTGCGTCTCCGTAGAGATTTACGGGTATTATAGCCATTTTTCTTTCTAAAAATTAGATTTTACTATGAAAAATTACTAAAATTCGGCGAGAATTCATAATATTACTGCTGAAATCAGTCTAATCTTTTGTTTTTTAGTCGCAAAGAATTTGTAATAACACTTACTGAACTGAAGGCCATGGCAGCTGCAGCTACCATAGGATTTAATAATCCGGCAACTGCTAATGGAATACCTATAATGTTATAAATAAAAGCCCAGAAAAGATTCTGCTTTATTGTGTTAATTGTATACCTGGAAAGTCTTATGGCCTTATGAATATCATTTAATTCTCCCTTTACCAATGTCAGGTCTGCTGTTTCAATAGCAATATCTGTCCCCGTTCCCATGGCTATTCCGACTTCAGCAATAGCCAGTGCAGGAGAGTCATTTATTCCGTCACCCACCATGCCGACACTTTTTCCCTCTTTCTGAATTTCTTTGACCTTATCGGCTTTTTCATTTGGCAACACTCTTGAGAAATATCTTTCTATTCCTGCTTTCTCAGCAATGAATTTTGCATTTTCGTCACTATCCCCTGTTAGCATAATTGTCTCAATCCCTGATTCTTTAAGCTTTATAATCGAATCCCTTGCATCTGGTTTTATTTTATCGGCAATTATGAAAATACCGCCAATGTGATTATCAATCGCAATAAATATTTGCAATCCTTCTTGCTTCGCGACACTCTTTTCCGGAAGGCCTTCCTGATTTATTCCGTTCGAAGCTAAGAATCTTTGGTTTCCTATCAAAATATTTTTTCCATTAACTCTTGCTTTAATTCCAAGTCCTGAAATCTCTTCAAAATCTTCCACTTCACAATTTTCTATTCCTGTCTCTTCGGCTTTCAACTGAAACGCCTTTGATATAGGATGACCGGATCTGCTTTCAACGGATATCGCTAACCGTAAAATATCCTCACTTTTATAATTATTTAAAGGAATAATCTCTTCAAGTTTTGGTTTACCAAGAGTTAATGTCCCTGTCTTGTCAAAAATTATAGTGTCTAAATTCTTAATTCTCTCTAAACTTTCAGCGTTTCTTATTAAAATTCCGTTTGAGGCTCCCACTCCGGTCCCTACTATTATTGCGGTTGGTGTGGCTAAACCGAGTGAGCATGGACATGCAATAATCAGTACAGAAATAAAATTGATCATTGCTGCTGTAAATCCGGTACCGATAAGATAATACCAGACTCCAAAAGTGATAATTGCTGTCAGTATAACAATTGGAACGAAGTACTGTGCAATTTTATCTGCCAGTGACTGGATTGGTGCTTTGCTTCCCTGAGCATCTTCTACTAATCTTATTATATGTGCCAGCACTGTCTCTTTCCCGACTGCTGTTGCCGTGAATTCAAGAGAACCGTTAATGTTTATTGTCCCTCCGGTTACTTTATCCCCCGGCGTTTTTTCTGCAGGTAAACTTTCCCCGGTTATCATTGACTCGTCAATTAACGAATTCCCTTTAATGATAATCCCGTCGACCGGCGCTCTCTCCCCGGGACGAAGAATTACGATATCTCCCTTAATTACTTCGTTTATATCTGTTTCCGTCTCAATGCTTTCTCTTCTTATCCTGGCAGTTTTCGGCTGCAATCCAATTAATTTCTTAATTGCGTCACTCGTCTTTATCTTTGATCTGTATTCAAGAAATTTTCCAAGCAAAATTAAAGTGATTATCGTTGCTGATGTATCAAAATAAAGATGGTTTGTCACATGGTGCAACCCTGTCATATCCGGTAAAAACAGTACTATTGAACTATAGATGTATGCAGTCCCCGTACCTACAGCGACTAAAGTGTTCATGTCACTTGTAAATTTTCGGGCAAGTTTAGCTGCACTGATGAAAAATCTTCTGCCGGGGAAAAGCAAAACTATTGTTGTACTGAGAAAGATGAAATAATTTATCCATTTTATCTGGACCGGGTTAGTTAATCCCTCATACATGATAAGCATGCTTAAAACCATAATTGGAATTGTGAGAATCAGGCTTATATAAAATTCCATGCGCAAATTCCCCAGGTACTTAACTATTCTGTCTGTCTGATTTTCTGATTCTTCGGTTTGATCAGAATTGGAAGGAATTATAAGACTATATCCTGCTTCGTTTACTGCTTTCCCAATCACTTCTACCCCTGTTTTCCCTGAGTTAATTGAAAAGGATATTTTTTCCGTTGCAAGGTTGACATTTACACTCTCCACCCCCTCGATGTTTTTTACAGCGTTTTCAACTCTTCTTACACAACTTGCACATGTCATTCCCTCAATTTGAAAGGAATAATCTGACGTATTATCGTTATTTTTCATACTTAAAACCACTTTAGCGGTCAGCCATTTAGGGGATTAAAGAAAATCCTGCGGTCAGAACCGCTTTTTCAATTTCAGGCTTAGTACTCACCGGGTCATTGGTCTCTATCAAAGCTTTACCAACTTCAACATTCACGATATTGATCTCCGGTATTTTACCGAGCTCTTTTTTCAAAGCCATTACACAATGTCCGCAGGACATTCCGTTAATTTTTAATTCAATCTGTTCCATTTCTTATAATCTCTTTTTATTATTCAAATATACAACATAAATTCCCCTCTTTTAGTTCTTTTATTCCCCTTTTTCTTCTTTTTTAGCAGCCGGTAAATTGGTTTTTATGACATTTGTCAGGATATTAAAGCTGGGTCCGGAAACCCGGAAGAGTGGGAGATTTTATCACCAAACCACCTAAAAAGTCCATCATTTGCATAATGAAAGTGTCCGAGTTGTTCTGAAGTGCTCGTGAGATTTTTTATCCGTTACAGGCGAAAAATCACCCCCCCCAATTCTGCAATAAGGGGGGGGGGGTAGAAATTAATTCATTTGGAAAAGGTTATTTATTTGAGGAGATTCATTTTTTTCACCTGAATAATGTTATCTGCAGAAAGCTGATACATATAAATACCGCTGGCAAGTTTTGAAGCATCGAAATTCACCGAGTAAGCTCCGGCATTCTGAATTTCATTTGCTAATGATGCAACTTCGTTGCCAAGTAAGTCAAATACCTTAAGACTTACGTTACCTGCTGTTGCAACCTGATAGCTGATAGTGGTAGCCGGATTAAAAGGATTAGGATAATTCTGATCTAATCTGAATCCTGTTATTATTGTTTCATCTTTAACAGAAGTCGGAGTTACAGGATTAAAATCTGTCCAGGAATCTGTCCAGTTAACGTCCTTGAACGCACCTATGTAGGTAGCAGTCACATCAAAAAATCCGTCATTAGGAGGTGTGGCAGCACCTGTAAGAACAGGAGAGTCGGAAGCAGGAAGGAAGGATGGTGCTGTACTACTGAACGGGTTTGATAACTTGATTTCCGAATTAAGTGCAAATGATCTGTTAACCATTGTTGTATAAAACCAGTTTGAAGGATCGAATGTTCCGTTGGATTTAGTTGTGTCAACAACTTTTGCTGTAGTGCCGGAAACTATGCTGTTTTTGACATAATTTGTCTGGCTGGCAGCTCCGTTAATTGTTCCTGTACCATCCAGTAAAACACCTGTTGGCCAGCCCATTATTAGTGAATTTGAAACTTTATTCTGTGAGTTTCTCCTGAGGTGCATTCCGCGTTTGAATAATGAATTGATTACTGTGTTTGCATCTTGCTTAGGCCCAATTAAAGTTACGTTAAACCAGGTTGGGGAAGTGAGAGGAGTATTTACGGAACCTGAACCGTCGTTATCTGATTCAAAACCATTTGATTGAGATTGATCAGCCACCTGAGGATCACGGATGCCCACAAGGAACTGAAGTTTGCCGGTAAATCCGAAATCGGTATCGAAATCATCGTCCCAACCTTTAAATGCTATTAGGTGTTTACAGTTTACTGTTCCACCGAACCATTCATAGCTGTCGTCTCCGCTGAAGCTGACCTGAACGTAATCTACTGTTGTTCCTCTTCCAACACCACCGAAAGTAAGTCCGTTAATTTCGTTGTTAGGTGAAAATGCGATTCCGGGATATTCAATACGGACGTATTTTATGACTCCACTGTTTTCTTCATCATTTGTTCCGCCGTAAACATCTCCGGGACCTTCAATTTGTGCAATCCCACCGGACGGATTTACTCTGGCGTTGCCAAGAATTATAATTCCGCCCCAGTCACCGTAAGTAGGAGGACGGGAAGCACCCGCTTTGCGGAATTCACTTGTGAAAATAATTGGATTTTCTTGCGTTCCAATAGCCATTAATTTTCCACCTGGCTGAACTATTAGCGAGGATCTTGAGACGTTTTCACCGTAAATGACAGTTCCCGGTTGAATTGTTAATGTTACACCTGATTTTACTCTTACAAAGCCTTTTAAGAGATATGTATTACCGGATGTCAGCGTCATATCAGTTGTGATATCTCCCTCAAGAGCTACCTGAGGAAAGGATATGTTGAGAAGAAATAGCACGATTAATATAATAAATTTTTTCATTTTGTTTTCCTTATGTTAATAAATAATTAAAGTTTATATGATAATGTGAGTGAATAAGTATTGCTTCTGAGATCTTTACTGAATGTCTTTTCTCCAAGTGGAGATTTTTGAATGAATAAGTTATCCTGGGCCAGAATATCCTTGACAACAAGTTTGACTTTTAGAAAATCAAATATGTCTTTGGATATTGAAAAGTCAATCTGATCACGGGGTTTTTCGATTACGTCTCCTAAACCGGCATATCCTGCTTTTGATATTTTTTCGCCTACTTTATTATATACCAGTGAAGTTGACAGCGAAATTTCAGGGCTTTCATAATATACGCCCGCATTAAATACATAGTCCGATTGTCCCTGCATTGGCCTGGATTTTTCCTGAAATCCTGATTCATCAAGCCTGACATTTGATTTGATTAAACTAAGGTTCCCGATAAAAGAAAAATTCTGAATATAGTCAGATATGAATGAAAGATTTTTCCGTAATTCAAGTTCAACTCCATAATTACTTGCCGAATTTGCATTAGCATAACTTCGTATCGGGTTAAACTGTGATGCGGCAATAAGAACCTGTTCTATTGGATTTTCAAACTGCTTTGCAAAGAGGCTTACTGCAACTAATTCATTCCCACTCATGAAATATTCAAACCTGAAATCGAGATTCTGTATTAAACTTCTTTTAAGTTCCGGATTTCCCTGAACTGATTCGTTTGATACAAAATCATAGTAGGTGAAAGGTGCTAATTCCCTGAACTCCGGTCTTGCCAGTGTGCGGCTGTAGGCGAAGCGGAAGTTTATAAGGGGATTATAAATCCAGGTAATTGATAAGCTTGGCAGTATGTCGCTGTATTTTGAATTTACGTCTATAGGAGTGCCGGTAGAACTGGCTGAATTCAGTATTTGGTTTGAATACTCAAACCTAAGCCCGGTGATTATTTTCAGATTATCGAGAATAGAAGCATCGCCCATTAAGAAACCTGCAAACAGTTTTTGGCTGCTTTTGTAATTATCGCTCGGTTTTGTTATTTCAATTACTTCAATGAAATTTGGATTTATGTTTTCAGGTCTGAAAACAACATCAACACCCTGTTGTAGTATAAGGTCTTCCTCCATAAAGTTCCCACCCGGTTTGTTTTTGAAACCGAAGAAGCGTGCATTGAATTCTCTCGATTTATTATCAAATGCAAAACCGAACTTAAACGAGGGAAGTGCCGGATTTTCAAAAGGTGAGTTGTTAAAATCAATTTTGAATCCCGCACTATTGTCTTTGAGTGCACTGAAAAACCTGTAGGTAAAAGACTGATCAAGGACAAATCTGTAAGGGTCGCTCTGTTCAAGTGCATCTTTTTGATATCCGTATATTCTTGCATCCGGTTCGTCACGCAATCCCTGAGAATAATCTGCAATCCAGTTGATTTTTGTGCTGTTTAAGAATGGCAGATGATGCATACCTGATAATTGGGTCGTGTAAAGTGACCGGGATATAAATCGTAATGCTGTTGTTTTTCGTAACTGGGTTGTGTAATAATCCTCACCTTCCAACCTTGTAATTTCATTATCGGTGTTATGATTATACATATTTTTAAAACTAATCTTGTTGTTCTCATTTAGTTTTATACTCAGGTTAAAAAGTCCTCCCCATGTGACGTTATTTGAAGAAGTAATGCCGGTATTGAGTACTCTGGGACCTTCAAAATCATAAAGGTTCCTTTCGATTTCCCTTGTATCATAATTACTCGAGTAAGTAAGAGAACCAATATATCCCAGCGTGCTTTCATTAAAAAAATACCTGTTTCCAAAAGCAACTTTTAAGTTATCGTTTAATGGCGCTTTAGTTGAGTTTGTATTCCAGTTATTTGCAAATGACTGACCGATTTGCTGCAATTTTTTATCTGCATCTGTCGGAAAACTACCTGCCGTAACAAGAGATGATCCGATAAGTGAAGGAAGTGAACGGGTACCGTCATCAATTCCTAACCAGTCGGTTTTCCCCCCCTGATAAGTTTGATATGGTTTAAGATTTGTATTGGAACTGTAAGAAGTCGCTGTCGAAATATCAATAAAAAATCTTTCGGGGAATTCAATTGTCTTAATTTGTACGAGTCCGCCCGTGAATTCTGCCGGCTGATCCGGTGTGAATGTTTTTGCGGTAACAATATTCTCAATCAGACTGGCTGACAGGATGTCGTAAGAGAAACTTTTCTTTTCCGGTTCGGTGCTCGAAACGCTTGCGCCGTTAAGAAGTGTGCTGTTATAACGGTCACCGACTCCCCGGATATAAGCAAATTTCCCTTCGGATATTGTTATTCCGGACATCCTCTTTAGAATATCCGCTCCGTCGCTGCTGTTGTTTTTGGAAATTAGTTCTGCACTGATTGCGTCAACTATACCAAAAGAGTTCTTTTGAATTTTAAGCATATTTGCTTCGGTGTTCCTTATAGCATCCGCAGTTATGACAACCTCGGTCAATTCTGTAGAAGAAGGTTTCATTGAGAGATTGAGCATCTTATGTTCTCCGCTCCTGAATTCTACTTTATCAATTATTATAGTCTGATAAGATATATAAGAAACTCTGACGCTGTAAATACCGGGATTGATATTTCTTATTGAATAGCTTCCGTCCATATCTGTAGAAGCTCCAACAGTGGAATTCATAATCAGGATGTTTGCACCTATCAGTTCCTCATTAGTTTCGGAATCAGTGATCTTCCCGTTTAGTGAAGCTGATGTTTGGGCCGGTGTGGTTATATAAATGGATAGTATGGCAATTATTGAAATCAAGACTTTTTTAGTTAACATATTTTCTCTGAACAAATTATTAAAATGAATTTAATTTACGATGCTAATTTAGCCTTCGTATGTTAAGAGATTATTAACGTAATGTTACTAAACTGTTATCTTAATGTTAAGGAATTGTTAAGAGAGTTAAAAGTATATGCCGTAATAAATGGCCGATGGGCTTATTCTTATTGCGGGGGATGGTAAATGAATTAAGTTTAGAAGGTCCAGTGCACTATACCAGAAGGTCCCCTTCTGTGGGTTAAATAATCTTAGAAGGTCATAATCAAGTGCAATATACCATTCCTGATTTCCTAATCCCCTCTTATTATTTTTAACATCATGGTTCCAGCTTCCATCCGGAAGGAATACCTGGTTTACTCCGTATCCTATGGCAATATCCAGCCAGTCCGGATAATATTCACCGATGCTCTTAGGCAATAACTCATTAACGTTAACCGTCAGCCAGTAGGTAGTCCCTTCGTAATCGTTTAAGAAATCGTTAATAAAACGGTTCTCCAGATCACTTGAAGGATGGTAACTGTATTTAAGGTTAAAATTCTGTAAGAAAGGATATTCTCTCTGTAGTGTGGGAAAGAATGCCCCAACGGTGTTTCCGGCAAGATCAGGCCAGCTGAATCCCCAGTTCTCAAAATAAGCATCGTATAACTCAATCTGGCATTGCATAATCCAGCTGATTGCAGCAGCAGACCAGTTTGCTTCTGATTCGCTAAAATTACACCAGATGCCTGTATGATATAGCATCTTGTTATACATCATCGTCAGATGGGCGTGCCCCAGTTTGTCGAGATTTAATTTGGCGTTGTACCAGTCGTTAAAAGTATGCCATTTAACAGTCCCGTATGTGTACCAGGCCTGTTTTGCATAGAACCAGACTCCTATATCCGCTCCGACGAGTACACTGCCTGACAGGGCTAACCTCCCCCACTTGATATCAGAAATTGGAAATCCGATCCCCTGACGGAGTGTGTCTCTCTCCTGCGGATAAACCGTTAAAAACATTAAAACAAAAAAAAGTGCGTATTTCATTAAATAATTAAACCCGTGATTCTCAATTTATTTCAGCACTACCATCTTCTTAGTCGAAACATAATCCCCTGCAATTATTCTGTAAAAATAAACCCCGCTCGCTAATTCATAATTCGTAATTCGTAATTCATAATTGTATTTCCCGGCTGCCTGTTCTTTATTTACTAATTCTGCAACTTCATTTCCAAGCACGTCAAATAACTTTAAACTAACTTTACTCTCTTGCGGAAGCTGATAATTAATCACTGTAGATGGATTAAAAGGATTCGGATAATTTTGCGTTAATGCATATTCGGTAATTCCTGTATAATCAACTTCAACTGAGTTATAAATTTTGAAAGTCCCGTCAAAATCAGTCTGTTTTAAGCGGTAACTGTTGATACCTGAATAAGGTTTTGAATCGGTGAATTGATAATCGGATTTCCCTGTTGTAGTCCCCGCTCCTTCTACTGAACCGATATTTTCCCAACCACCTGTAAAATTCTTTCTTTCTATTTCAAATCCTTTATTGTTTGTCTCAGTGGCTGTAGACCAGGATATCAGAATCCCTTCACTTGTTTCTTTCGCTGTAAAAGATGATAATTCAACCGGAACAGCTGCATACATGAATATTCCGATATCATCCACATAGAATCCGTCTTTGGTTACTGATCCGTCAGTTTTTAACTGAAACATAATTTTAATTTGCTGTCCCACGAAGGCATTCAGATTAATATTTTCACGCACCCAATTGCTTCTTAAACCGTCATATAATGGTTGTCCGGCGGGTTGAAAAGTTCCCTCTCCCGGTTCTGTGTATAAGCCCTGAAGCGGTGTCCATAGTGTTCCGTTGTTAGTGGTTATTTTAACCTGGCAATAATCCCAGTTGCTTTCAAGGTCATACTTAGTCCAGAAAGAAAGCACAGGTCTGTTCATCCCTCCCAGATTTATAGGATCTTTCAAAGTCATTGTTACAGTTGCCGTATTGGCATAATTACCAACAGGGCTGTCCGTGTAACTGTTGGGAGTTGTAACGAAACTTGAAGTGGTGGTTCCCCATTGTGGAGTAACTGGTGTGGAGGTAATAGTCCATTTAGATGTCGGGTTATTTGTTGTATCGGAAAATACAAACAGAGGTGTCCCCACAATGATCTTTATTGTGTCCAAGCTCATTTGTATTCCGCCCGTATTGACTCTCACTCCCAGCTTAATCTCTTCACCAACCGGAGCTGACTGGGATATCTGAAAACTAATCGGGTTCAGAACATTATATATACTTCTGGCGGCTAAAGAATCAAGAGTCACCGCGCTTGAGTTTATGGTAATATAAGGACTATAAGATACAGCCTGAATTTCAAGATTTGTCCCTTTTGACAATCCTTTATTCTTTAGTTGAACAAATAAATTCGGTGATTCGCCCGGATTGAAAAACTGCCTGTCAAATGAGTAATTATTTAATTTAACATAGTCTCCTGCAACCCATGCGTAGTAAAGGTTAGGGCCAAGATTTTCCATGACTATCGGATAAATCCTGCTCTGGGGAGCCCAAAAACCGTCGGAAGAACCCCCTAATTCAGGTGTCATCGCAAATATTTTGCCTCTGCCCGGCTCACCGTCATATAAATAGTCGTCGCTGCCGCCTCTTGTTGAATATCCTACTGTCTGCTCATCTGTCCCCGCTTGATATCCGTTGAAAGCAACTATATCGGCTGCAAATTCCCTGAATGTCAGGGAGTCAGGCGTCTCATGACCTAACGCACCGTAAGGATAAACAAGTAAATTACTGTATGTGTGATAAGATAAACTCGTTTTTATATTCTTACCGGTAACAAAATTTCTTATTGTTTGTGTTTCAGGTTCGGAGAATGGCGTTAGTCCCCGGTATGTATCGCTTGAGGGGGAAGTACTGGATCCTCCGTTAGGTGCGTTCCAGTAATCGTATGGACCAAAGTTTCTGTTTAGATCTACACCATAAGAACCGCCGTTGTTCTTTCTGTTTTTTCTCCACATTCCACCTCCGCTCGGGTCTGTGGAACGGTTATACTCATATCCGTCAGGATTTACTACGAGGATGAAATATAATTGCCTGTTGTCAACTAAATATTTTACGGAAGGGTTGGTGGAATAGTTTTCGAGAAGATGATACATGAAATAGACTACAGCCATTAATCCTGCCGGTTCCCTGGCATGTACTAAACCGGAATATAATGCCTCGGGTTCGTTTTCATTTATATCGGGATTATCGGAGATTTTCACCATGTATATCGCCCTGTCTTCATTACTCGAACCGATTACCTGCTTTGCCGTTATTAAATTCGGGAATCTTAACTTCATGCTGTCAAGTTGCGCAATTGCTTCAGAATATGTGTAAAATCCGCCCATCGATCCAAAACCGAATCCATCAACTCCGTGTGTCTCCTTGCTCTTTATTTTAAGAGCATCAATCTCCTCTTGTGTTAATTTTGGAAGTTTGCTGTAATACTCAAACCAGTCATTGATCAGAATTTCAACAGGATATTTCATCATTGATAATCTCGAAAATTCATCATCGCTGACAAAAAAGACTAATTTGTAATCTTTTGTCAGTACGGAATGTTCCAGGTCAAAGTCGAACTGAGCCAGTTCCTTAATGTCTGTCTTCGGATCGCCGAGTTTCACACTAACCTGCTTATAATTTTGTGAATATAAACTGTTCAATGCGAGAAGAATAATTATCGGGATGAAAATCTTTCTCATGATTTTTCTTGCTGTCCTGTCTTTATTTTGAAATAGTTGTTTTATTATTTAACGAACTCAAATATATAGAAAAGTCCCTTATTGTTTTAATCATTAATAAGGGACTTCCTGAATAGGAAATTGTATTTTGGATTGTTACTTCATCAGCAACATTTTTTTACTTAACGAACCGGCATCTGTGGAAATTGTATAATAATAAACACTGCTCGATAAGTCGGAAGCATTAAAAACTTTTGAATAGCTTCCCGCAATCTGATATGAATCCAGGAGAGTTGCTACAACCTGACCTAATGTGTTAGTAACAACCAGTTTCACGTTTGTTCCCTTGGGAATCGTGTAACTTATCATTGTTGAAGGATTGAAAGGATTCGGGAAATTCTGTTTTAACCGGAAATCCGCTGCCTTTGTAACATCATCATTTATACCATTTGGAACACCGTACTTGAATTTGTATATGGCTCTTGTTCCGTAATCAGCTACGTATGCTGTTAATCCGTCTTTGCTTAATGCAACGTCACTCGGCGCGCCGAAAGGTGCACCGGCAGGATTTGGATTGTTCGGATCCGTAGCGGAAGGAAGTTCTTCCTTAAAGTCTGCAAAATTAATTGTAACCTCAAACCCTTTTACCCATTTGCGTGTGGAGTCGGTACCCGCTACCCACAAATATTTGTTTCTGTTGTCAACAGTTATTCCGTATGGGAAATTTTTGTCCAGAGCTAATAAACTTGCCTGGTCAATAACTCTTGTACCGGTATAGTTTGCCGGATTCAGTTGATCGCCGCCGGTCCAGACAGCTATTCCGCCTGTCTGATTGGTTGCGTCCAGCGAATTCCTTACGGTATAGAACGCGGTCTCCGGTGATGTATAGTCTGCTCCCGGAATTGTTGCAACATCCCTGATAATGTCAAAACCGTTAGTGTGTGGTCCGCCCGGCTCTAAAGGATATGCTCCCGGCATTGATACCCAGCTTCCGTATGCAGGTGTTCCAACCGTTGCATTGAAATTATAAAGTCTTATACTTGTTAAATAAGTAATTCCGGTAACTAAAAAAGTATCTCTGGTCAGTGCAGCTCCGTGGATATGTGTTCCATATCCCGCTCCTTGTAAATTATATCCCCATTTCTCTACTCTATTTGTGTCGGCACCCCTGTACCTGTATGCAGTAGAGAGAGTATTATTAAAATGCTTGAATGGAATTGTGCTGGTTATAAAAACATCCGTGCCTATTGTCCCCAAACCCCGTAACTGACCCACAAATCCAAGTAATGTATCAGAATCTCCATTCTCATCGAAATCAATAAATTTCTTAAGTTCCGTATCGTTGGAATCAGCATAAAAAATAGCATTCTTAGAACTGACTGTCAGTACTTTTGAGGAAATCGTCCAAAGCCTGCCGTTCTCGTCAACTGAGACCATATATGGAGATACATGTCCGGTATCTGCATCCGGAAACTTCACTTCCCCGGCATACTGCCAGCTTGCATCCTGCGAAAATATTAATTTGGAAAATAAAGCTATACTAAAAAACAAAATTGTAAATAGTTTTTTCATTTACTACCTCATATAAGTTATTAATTTACTTGATAATCTTAAACTCAAAAATACGGAATAATTCTATATTTCTCAACAGCTAAAACTCCCCCGCTAATAGTTCTCTTTCATCTCCCGCACTTTCTCCAAATTATGTATTCCCAAATCGTTAACTTTACCTTTTATTAACAAATCAACAAATCGACAAAAATCCCTAATTCCTAATTCACCTGCCTGCCCCGCCTGGGCGGTGGTCCCGACTGGTCGGGATAATTCCTAATTCACAAAATAGACTTTCCCCGTTTCGATATCATAATACGCACCTGCTATTTTAATCTGATTTGAGTCTGTCAGTTCTTTGATTATTTCACTTCGGCTCAGGATATCTTGTATGGTCTTCCTGACATTGTTTTTAGCCGTTTCTTCATAAATACCCGGATCATTCTTCTCTTTCGGAATGCTTGGCTTAATCTGATCTAATAACTGAGTCAGATTACCGGCATCAATGTTTTGGATAGCCCCCTTTACAGCACCACAATGACTGTGCCCCATAACTAATATCAATTTGCTCCCCGCAAATTTTACGGCGTATTCCATGCTCCCCAGAATATTCTCATCTTCGATATTTCCGGCATTACGAACAACAAAAATGTTTCCAATCCCTTGGTCAAATATAATTTCTGGCGGCACTCTTGAATCCATACACGAAAGAATGACAGAGTGGGGCTTTTGCTTTTCTTTGCTGGCTTCAATCTGCTCCGGGTAATGAGTGTTAATGAATTTTCCGGTAAGAAAACGATTATTTCCGTTTTTGAGTTCGGCCATAGCATCATCTATTGTTGAAATAACTACTTTCTCAACATTTTCTCTCTTTTCCGATTCATTATTGCTTTGCTTCTTTTCGCCACAGGAAAAAATAATAACTGAGATTGTTAATACTATTAGTGCATTTTTCAGGTTCTTCATGTTTATGATCCTTTATTTAGTTATCCTTACTCCTTAAGTTAATAATTCCGCCCCTTCGAAAAGTTGAGCCGCAGGTTATTTTCTGTTCCATCATCTTAAAAACTTTAACCGGAAAATTTAATCTCCGTTCTCATTGCAGGTTGTGAAACAATAATTAATAAGACTGTCATCATCAATATTGAAGATTCATAGTTTACAAAACACAATTTCATAAATCTTTGTATTTCGTTTAAAGTATAACTTCTACTTAAGCGGATCAATCTTCACAAAACTACCGGCAAGAAGACTTATATAAAAAAATCTTACTTATTTCAAATATACTACAAAGAGATATCCCGGTAAATCGTCGGTGAATGCATAATCTGCTTTTTTTATTCTCTCAGCGTTTGCGTATCTTTTTTCTTTTTTCTTTTTTCCCTATGAAGAATTATTAATATGATATTCAACAAATTCGTACAGGTTGTTTTTAGCAGTATTTACAAGGTCATGGATAAAATCAATATCCTCCCTAAACTATATGTAAATTTAGAATAATGTGACACCGAAAATCAATACTCGATTTATTTGCGGAGTAGTTGAACTCTATGGTTTTTTTAGTCTCTCAACTTCGTTTTTAATTTCGTCAAGAATATCTTTATTAACAATTTCCTTTTTACCATTTATCTTAGATGAAAAAATATAAAATACCTTTCCCCCGAATACCTCGGTAAATTTTAAGTGGGTTTTTTCTTGAATAGCTCTTTCTTTGAATAATTCCGGAAGTTGAATACCTTCATTAACAGGTTTAATCTGAATGCCAATATATTTTTCATTTATTTTGATATAAAAATCAACATTAAAAAGTCTATCCCATTCATCTGGTGCAGGTTCAATTTTAATTCCTATGGCATTCGAAAGTTGTCCATAAATTGTTTCTATTTCCGTCATGTATCCGTCAAAAGTACGACTAATTACAAGGTTAATTAAATATTCGATGCAATCTTGTTCGGTAATATCATCAAGTTCAGCTTGGACGACTTCAGATATTTTAATAAACAGTCTTTTGCCAAGTTCAATAATTTGTTCCTTACTCTTGACATTATTAAAATAGTATTCTTCCCATTCTTCAACCGTTTTAGGTGCACACTTCCTGATTGATTCGGAAGTTGGGCCTACATTTCGCTTGAAATTTAGTTGGAAACGATTCATTACACTATTTAAAATCCACTCTTTAGCCATTATTATTCCCGGGTAGTTGTAGAAATTTATTTTTTAACTTAAATTCGATGGAAGTATCAATTAATACAAGCTTTTCTTTTATAAGATGAGCGTTAATAAAAGTTTTATTCTGTAAATAGAGATAGCAGAGCAGTCGATTTTTATCATCATACTTTTGTTCATCGAATTTCAAATATACTTTTTGTCCTCTCGTTTTATTGATAAGAAATTCTATTGCTTGACCGTTTACTTCCATATTCTCTTTTACACCAATTAGCCTGATTACCAGATCATTACTTAACTTTAATAATTCCGGACTAATTACTTCTTTAACAGAATAGTACTCCTCTCTTTTGCTGGCATTATTATCAATCTTTGAACCAAATTGAAGTTTCTTTATATCAATTTTTTTATCAAGTTTATGAGGATCTTTGAATATGTATGGTTGATTTTCAATTTCTTTATTAAAATTAAACTGACGATTACTTTGCTTCTCAAACTCATACGAATGTTCTTCAAATATTTTGTTTTCATTAATGGATAACTTTTCCTTGATTACAGGAATATATTCATTGTTGATTTCATAACCGACGGAATTACGATTTAAATTTTTAGCGGCAAGCGAAGTTGTCCCACTACCAAGAAATGGATCAAGAATTGTATCCCCTGTGAAGGAAAACATTTTTATAAGTCGTTTTGGAAGTTCTTCCGGAAACATTGCAATATGATTGTCCTGTTTCGCACCCCCAAAATTCCAATGCCCTTGGAAATATGTATTCCATTCTTCGGTTGTTAGCTTGGAATTCTCCTTGTTTTCTTTAGATACATTTGGAGGAGTTCCGATTTTTTTGAAGATAAGTATAAACTCATAATCCAATTTTAGTATGCCATTGCGTGGATAAGGGAAAGACCCCATTATTGTAGCTCCGCCGGTAGTATTTGTCGTTGTAACCTTTTGCCAAATAACAGCTCCCATATAATCAAAGCCGATTGTCTCACAAAACTTTATTATTTCAGTTCGTATCGGAATTACTTTATACCTGCCATAATAAACAGAACGAGCAAACTGGTCTCCAATATTAACACACAAACGGCATCCGTTATGCAGCACACGATATGATTCTTTCCAAACCAGATTAAGATTATTTATATAACTTTCATAACTTTCATTAAAACCAATTTGGTCATCGGTTCCATAATCCTTTAATTGCCAATATGGTGGAGAGGTAATCACTAAATGTATTGATTCAGCATTTAGCTCTCGCATACATCGCGAATCACCATTAATTATGAGGTGTTTAGTATTCAATTATTTTTCCTATTTGTGTTTTTTCTGCAAAGATACCAAAAATATTAAAGAAATTCAATACACATGTTTTGTGAAAATAACAATGTTGTCTATCGTGGTGTCCGGAAAAGCTATGCCGCATCTATTCGGACTGTTCAGTGTTTTCAACCCCAAACAAGACTTTAGGTTTTTTACTGAAATTATCATTAAATAAAAAGACTGTAAGGAAAATATAAACAACAAATCCCAGCACGATAAGCAACTGCACCACTGAGGTCTTCTGAATCTCATGCCTGGACTTGATATCACACACTTCACCCGGACAATATTGAGCTTTTTCTTTATTAATCCATGAATAGACTTTACACCCTATACAAATCCCAAAAGCCGTTTCAAAGAATAAGAATATGAGGCATATCATGCAAATAAGCCCCGTTACCGGCCCTTGTAAATTGAACACTACCAGATGAATGAACATTGTTAAAGACAGAACTACACCAATTATCCAGGCAAACTTTTTTTGTTTTGCCCCGACATACTCCGGAACCTGATTCCTTACAATTAAACGCCCGATTATCAATGACGGGGAAAATTTAGGATTAACAAATACACGTATTAAAATATCAGTAAGGAAAATTGTTGTGGCATACTTTAGCAAATGAAAATCCCCCATAGAGGCTGCTGTTTGAATTGCTATAAACATCATCAGGAAAAGTATTCCCGCTGCTGCTCTTATTTCCCGTTCATTTAAAACAGGGATACTATATCCTTCTGCATCTTCTCCGAATTTTAGTATTTTATTCATCTTATACTCCATTATTTCTTAATTATTAATTTTCCTTTAGTTTCTCAAGCACTGCGAAATCTTCAAGGGTGGTTATGTCGCCGGAGAGTTCTGTTCCCGCAGCTATCTGCCTTAATAAACGCCTCATAATCTTGCCTGATCTTGTCTTTGGCAACGCTTCAGCAAATCTTATCTCTTCCGGTTTTGCCACATGCCCAAGGATCTCGGCAACTTTTTTCTTTAATTCATCTTTCAATTTATCAGTCGGCTCAATTCCGAATTTCAAAGTGACAAAAGCAACAATCACTGATGTCTTCTCATCATCAGGTCTGCCAACTACTGCAGCTTCGGCTACGGATTGATGCTCGGCAAGTGCATTCTCAACTTCTGCCGTTCCAATGTTATGTCCCGAAACGACAATCACATCATCAGCACGGCCAACAATCCAGAAGAATCCGTCATGGTCTTTGCGTGCGCAATCACCTGTGAAATAATATCCCGGAAATTCACTCCAGTAAACCTGCTTAAACCTTTCGGATGAAGCCCAGACTCCACGCGTTATACTTGGCCAGATGCTCTTAATAATAAGATTGCCGTTAACGTTCCCGGAAACCGGTTTTCCTTCATCGTCAACAATCGCTGCGTCAATCCCGTAAAACGGAAGACCGACTGAACCGGGCTTTAGGTCTGTTGCACCGGGGAGAGGACTAATCATGATGCTTCCTGTTTCAGTCTGCCACCATGTGTCAACTATCGGGCAGGATGATTTTCCAATGTTCTCAAAATACCAATACCACGCTTCCGGATTGATCGGCTCGCCTACCGTGCCGAGTAACCTTAACGAACTAAGATCATGTTTACCAACCCACTCAGCTCCCCATTTCATGAAGGTCCTGATAGCCGTGGGAGCAGTGTAAAATATGGTTATCTTGTTTTCCTCAATTATTTTCCAGAACCTGCTGTAGTCCGGGTAATCGGGGGTACCTTCATAAATATAGACAGTTGCTCCGTTTGAAAGAGGTCCGTAAACAACGTATGAATGTCCTGTGATCCAGCCGATATCAGCGGTACACCAGAAGATATCGTTATCTTTAATATCCATAATGTTTCTGAATGTGAGGTTTGCTCCGAGGAGATAGCCCGCGCTTGTATGGAAAATTCCCTTTGGCTTTCCGGTCGATCCGCTTGTGTAGAGAATGAATAAAACATCTTCGCTGTCCATCACTTCCGGTTTGCAAACTGCTTCTGCACTCTTACGGAGTTCAGAGTAAACAAAATCCTTTCCGGGAACGAGTTCAACTCTGTTTTTTGTTCTCTCTATCATAAGTACTTTTTCGATGAGCAATGCAGAGATTGGCTTGGAGTCCAGTATCTCAATTGCTTTATCTACATTCTCTTTAAGAGGAATCAGTTTACCGCGTCGCCAGCTCTGGTCTGCGGTTATTATCAGTCTGGCCTGGCAGTCTTCTGCTCTGTCTGCAATAGCCTGTGAAGAGAAACCTGCAAACACTACCGAATGGATTGCCCCTATCCTTGCGCAGGCAAGCATGGCTACGACTGCTTCCGGAATCATCGGGAGGTATATGATAACCCTGTCCCCCTTGTTTATTCCCATATCCCTCAGCACATTGGCAAAAACAGATACTTCGGAATGAAGTTCTTTATAAGTAATAAATTTTTTCTCAGCCAATCCTTCACCGTTGACAGGCTCCCCTTCCCATATCAGTGCATGCTTATCGGCAATACTCGTGTTAAGATGCTTATCAAGGCAGTTTGCGCTTACGTTCAGTTTGCCACCAACAAACCATTTTGCATTAGGAAGTTCCCATTTGGAGACTGTTTCAAAAGGCTTTATCCATTCTATAGTCTTCTCTGCTTCCTCTTTCCAGAATTTATCCGGATGTTCTATTGAATATTTATGCGTCTCTATAAAATTCTTATAGTTGTTTATTGTTGCCGTTTCCACGAATTTCGGAAATGGCTTTATACCCTTAACGTGCTCTTCCTTATTGATTATGTTTGTTACCTTTTCAAGACCGGACATTTTGAGGATTGTGTTGACCTGCTGTGATGCGTTCACAATGGAGAAGTTCCCTTTCTCTATAAGCTTCAGGGCAACAAAACAGACCCGAAGAAAGAATGATGATACAAAAGTGACTTTATCCAGGTCAAAAATAATCCTCGCCTTTTTTTTATCAAAGTCGTCAGAGAAACTGGAGTCCAGGTGACCGGTCACATAATCAGCCAGATGAGTGCTGTTTACAGTATCCATCTTTCCGAAAAAGCTGAACTTTATAGTATGGTCGTTCTGGTTTTTTTCAACCTGCACTAAGTTACTTAGATTGTTACTAATTCCCATCTAACTTTCATTATTAATAAATATTAAAAAATGTTTTAGTTATTGAAGAAAAGGGAAGAAAACATACAAATATTTCGAACCCAAAATAAGAATAAAACATTGATAATTAAAAATATTTACAATGTAAAATTACGGGAAAGCATCGTAAGGATTTACGTGTTTTTTGCACCGGAAAAAAGTCTGATCAACCACAGCGGAGCAGATTACGCAAATTTAGAATTGACATTGCCGTCTTCCGACGCGTTCGTCAGCTAACGGATTGCAGTGAAAAGATTTTGTCCATAATTATAAGGTTTTCTTGTTTTATCTTTGCGTTCTTTGCGGTTTTCCTTTGCGGTCTCTGCGTGAAACCTTTTAATTTGCCTAAAAACAGTCCGTCAGCTGACGGATTGCAAATAAGATAATTAAGAATTCTTTCTTACTATTTTGATCAATCTTAGTTCTGCAACACGTTCGTAAACCCTCCGGTAACGGATTCCCCGAAGTAACGTTTACAGCAGTAGATTTGAGTTGCAGGCTACAAATCTTCTATTTCTTTCTCATAATTATCGAAACCCTTTTCCCGCCGTCATTATATGAAGGACATCCCCCCTTGTTAATGGAGTAATCTATATTTTCATATCTCACAACTTTATCCATATATCCTTCAGCAATTATCGTAAATCCATACGAACCCCTTTCAATTCCGAAACCGCATGGGAAATTGCAATGATAAACACTGTCGGCATAAACAATACCATAATTTATTTCACCGAAGAAGGGCCCTGTTTGTTTTATTTCATTAATCTTTAGAGTCACCAACTTTGCAGAGGATATCGGCTGATTGCTGATAGAATCTTTTACACCGGAAATATGAAATATCGCTTCTTTATATTCATGCACACATGGCCCAACTCCTTCATCATCAATAATCTCTTTACAGGATGTAATAAAGACTAATAAAAAAAGGAGTAACAAAATTCTGATTTTATCTTTCATAACCTCTCTTAGCTTTATAATAATGTTGCCATTAAACGGTTCCCGCCTGACTGGCTCGTCAGGCAAATCATTCTTTTCCAAAGACCATTGTTGAACAAACAATTTGATTTTTCAGAATCATGTATTCTTCATTTTGCTTGCTTATATAATTTTCGAATAGCGGGGCATCATCAGGGTGTTTTTTAATTAATTCATTACACCTTTTCACTATGTATTCATACTCTCTGTCGAATTGTTCATTCGCTTTCCCATCAGACTGATTTACTATAACTTCATCGATGAGCTTCATCCCCGACTCTTTTACTTGAAACAGAATATCCTTTTTCTTCTCAACAAGAGGATGACTAAATGTTTTATCGTCCCCGATATATCCGTCATCAATAATAATTATGCCATCCTTTTTTAAGCATCCTGATACTTTCAGTAATGTATCATAATAATTCCCATACACCGGACCAATAGCCCCTAAAACTATAACATCAAAATCTTTTAATGTCACAATTCGTTTCCGGATATCGTTATTTTCAAAAGAACAAAGAGACTCGATATTATTCTCTTCTGCTTTTCTTCTGGCATCATCAATGAATTCGATAATTGCATCTATACCCAGGCAATGACATTTTAACTCCGATGATAATTTGATTGATACTGCCCCCTTGCCGCATCCCAAATCCAGAATTTTAAGAAAAGAATAATCCCTCTTGTGTTTCCTCACAATATCTAAAATTATCTCCGGTGATGCACCGATTTCCCAAAAATCCTGCAATATATACGGCAGATATGGCAATAGCCCTAAATCAGTACAATCCATCGAAGTTGCTACGCTTTCTTCTATTGATTTCATTTGATACTCCAATTATGTTTAAGATATATTTGCCTTACTGTGTCCGCCTTCAGCCGCTTTTAATAAATACTTTTGTAATCCTCAAAATTCATTCATCTCCTTAAATCTTTCCTTCGGATCATCATACCATACATTTTGGGGATCAAATTGATTAGGATCATATTTACGCCCCAGCCATTCGATCATATCATCGTACCCTTCATTTTTAGGATCACTCAGTACAGACAACAAGTGACTATTAATTACCACCATATGTCTTTGTGCCTTTAGGCACAACATATTTATAGCACGCATCGACAATAAAAACACGGCGTGCCTTTAGGTACGCAACATAGTCCGCGGCAGAAAATGGTTGAGGAATATGAAATTGTTCCTGAGAATATATCGTCCGACGCGGCGGAACCAAAAATCACCACCTGATATTTCCCATCTTCTGACTTCCGTCTTCCTTTATGCTACTTCAGCCACGTAGTGGTGAAATATTGGTAGCACTGGGGTTACTCCGTACTAACCACACGAAAACCGAGACTGCCACTACGGGGAGCCGGAAAGTGCCTGAGACGGAAAGCAACGCAACAGCCGCTGCCGTTGTGGTGCCAGGAGCCGCCGCGAAGTACACGATCTTCGCCACTCACCGGTCCCTTTGGATTATTACCGGGACTGTTACTATAATAATTCTCTCCATACCAATCGCTGCACCACTCCCATACATTACCGCTCATATCATATATTCCCAACTCATTTGGCTGCTTCTTTCCTACGGTATGAGTTTTCATATCTGAGTTTTCATAGTACCATGCAACTTCATCAATGCTGTTACTGCCGCTATATGTATATCCTCCGCTCCTAATCCCTCCCCTTGCTGCATATTCCCACTCAGCTTCTGTCGGTAATCGAAATTTCTTACCCGTTTGTTTACTCTTCCATTTACAATACGCAACTGCATCTTTCCAGCTTACGTGGATCACCGGATGATTATATTCGCTCCTTACTCTTTTTTCCCCATTTACGTCACATTCCCAGTTTACTCCGGCTATCCTTTCTAACTCATTTCCGATCCACAGCCAACTGCCACTGTCAATATCTGCTTCTGTTCTATATTTTGTTGATTTAATAAATTCTTCGAATTCCGAAACAGTTGTTTCATATTTACTGATATAAAAGCTGCTGACTTTTACACTGTGTATCGGATTCTCATCACTATCCCCGCTCTCACTTCCCATTTCAAACGACCCACCTGCAACATATACCATATTGCTTAAGTCGGCTTTTGTTGGAGATGATTGCGAAAACAGAAAAGCAGAAATAAAAAAAACTAAGACAGAAGTCAGCATTAAGCGGGCGAAACTTTTCATAATGACTATTTGATATATAAAAAATAAAATAACGTCTCAAGTTTTATATAGTCGTGAGATAAACTTGCTGTATTTATATCCAAATTTAGAATTTTATTTTTACTTATCCAAAAGTTTTATTTAAGTATCATAGAGTTTAGTTGATGCTCTTCGGCAATAGGAAAACGGAATATTGGAAAGAAACCATTTAACACTTTACAACTTTAAATATTTGGCAAGCGATATCATTAACCAACGTCTTCAGTGCCTGTTGCACAATTGTTGTTATCTCATTAACCATGGGATTTATCCCATGGAAGATGCGATTAAGAAACATTTTTTTAACCGTTTTAATTGGAAATCAGTCTGCTGACTGACGGTTTACATCGTTGTGCAACAGGCTCTTTAGCCAACGGACTATCGACTTACCAACACTTCCTCCCCCCTTTACTAAAGGGTGGAACGAGGGGGGTTTGTTTTACCAAATTGAAAATCTCTGATCAGTCGTGGGAATGATGAAATACTTTCATGCGTAGGGGAGTTTTTTATTTTCTATGGAAAAACTATATCCCGGATTTTCTTCTATTATCTTCTTTACAAAGCATTTGACAATTCTCTGCAGTTGTTTTGCCTCCTTCGTGCCAGGGTGTAATGTGGTCAGCTTCCATTTCATTTAATTCAAAATGTTTTCTACATACAACACAATCCCTTTTATTCGTCATTATTTTTTCGGTTTTTTAATTTTCTTCGGTTTCTCTTTTTTGAATAAGTCAGAAGTATATTTTTCGTAAAGTTCAAATAGAAAAACCATCCTGTTTGCTTCGCTTGTAAAAGGCTGCGGACGGTAAGCCAAATCAACCGCTTTGTCTAACTCGTAGTGTGCTTTTACAAGTGCTGGGGGCATTGTCAAAGGGTCGTAAAGGTCGGCAAGTGAACTGTTCGGAAATTGTAACCTTACATCTAATACTTTTTGTGCGGCTGTTTCTATAGCTTTTACTTGCTTTTCGTTTGGATTCTCCGGCCAGGGGAAATTGTTGTAAACAATATCTTTTGAATAGCGAAAATCGCTCTTTAATCTACCGCAAATATATTTAACCCAAGCCATATGCATTGCAGAAGTGAGAATTCCAAAATGATAAATTGTTCCGTTTGGAATAATTAAACAAAGATTACTTGCTATAACATTTGCTGTTTCAAAACCTATCGGAATATATTTTCTTCTTTCGGAGGAAACGCTTGGAACAATAATATAGTCAAGACCTTTAGCTTGTGTGATTTGGGCAAACAAATGTGGAATACTTGCAAGTTGTGGTCTTGAAGATTTTTCTCTAATTAATTTTACATTTTGTACTCGCTCCAATATATATTTCATCTTTTTTAGTTCGTTTGGCTCAATGTCTTGCAACCACAGACACCAACGCTCAATATTATTTATGTATTCTTGTGAGCCTAAAAACTTTCTAAAATAATTTATTGAATTCGGTTCTTTTTTTATAAAAGCACTCTTCTCATCTGTAGTAAATAGCAGTTGGCCACCATCTGCTGGCATATTGCCAAAACACATATCAGGAACATCGCAAATAGGATTTTGTTGTCTGTCGATCAAAATATCCGTACCTTCTAAAAGATACGGATTAATGCTTTTTACCCTTATTTCGTGGGCTTCACCCTTAATATCTTCATATTCAAAAATGCTCTTATAGTTAGTGTCGAAGTTGGCGAAGCCAACTATTACACAATAAACGGCTGCATTTCCTTTTGCCTCATTGCTCCATTTAAAGGTTCGGTGGGCAAAATGAATTTTAATATTTAATTTTTTAATCATTTGGCTCCAAAGAATGCTTGTTTGCAAACCTTGAACGATTGAGTTTGTAGAAACAAAAGCAACTTTAATCTTCGTGCCATTAATGAATTTTGCAGCCTTTATATACCAACCCGTTACATAGTCTAAATCACCGACATTTTTTATATTCTCAAATACTTTGGTAAGTGATTCTTTTTGTTTTTTGCTCATTATTCTTGAACCAATGAATGGGGGATTACCAAGAATATATGAAAGTTCATTTTTAGAAATTATGGTTTCCCAGTCCCTTTCTAAAGCATCACCATTAACAATCTTAGCCGATTTTTTTAAAGGTAAACGGACAAAGTATTGCCCAAATTCATTGCTAACAAGCATATTCATCTGGTGGTCGATTAGATACATAGCCACTTCTGCAATTCGTGCAGGAAATTCTTCGCACTCGATTCCGTAAAACTGGTCAACGTTGAGCCAAATGATATTCCCGATGTCGGTAACTATTTGACCTGATTTGTATAACTCTCTTAAAATCTCCAATTCCAATAAACGTAACTCCCGGTATGTGATAACCAAAAAGTTACCGCAACCACAGGCAGGATCAAGAAATCTGAGGGTACTTAATTTTTTATGGAATTCCTGAAGTTTGTTTTTGTTCTCCCTGATGCTTTCAAATTCCCACCAAAGTTCATCGAGGAAAAGTGGTTTAATGAGTTTCAGGATATTGGTTTCGCTGGTGTAGTGTGCCCCTAAATTTCTTCTTTGGACCGGGTTCATCACACTCTGAAACATGGAGCCGAAAATTGCGGGTGATATTTTGCTCCAGTCAATGTAACAGCAGTCTAACAATGCCTGCCGCATTTTGCTGTCGAAACTTGCCATCGGTAATATTTCTTCAAAGAGTTTTCCGTTTACATAGGGAAAGTCGGCAAGCTGTTCGTCAAGATTCTTAAATCGGTTTTCTTTTGGTGTGTTCAATACCTGAAACAGTTCCTGCAATTTGGCTGCAAGGTCGCTGCCGTCTTCGTTTGTCCGCTGCTCTAAATAGTCCTGAAATTGTTGTTTATTGAAGATGGTTGTATCTTCGGAAAACATTAAAAAGAGAATACGAACCAGATAAACTTCTAAAGGGTGACCTGTGTAGCCAATTTGCTTAAGCCTGTCGTGGAGTTTACCCATCAATTCCGCTGCTTTTATGTTTGCAGGGTCTTGTTCTTTGTAAACTTTCTTTTGGTAGCCTAAAATGTATCCGAAATGCTGAACGTTATTTACAAGGTCGTTTAGCTTAAATTCTAAGTGTTTATCTTCTTCAAGGTCGTAAAGCCGGAAGTTTTCAAAGTCAGAAACAAGAATGTATTTGGGTAATTCGTGTTGTTTAAGTCCGTGTGTGTAATCAATTGATTGTTGATATGCTTTATCAAGGTTTTTACCCCGGCTTTTCATTTCAATTAAAATAGTCCCTTTCCAAAGCAAGTCTATATAACCCTCTGATTCGTCAAGTTTTTTGACTCTATGCTCAAAAGTGCCAACTCTCTTACGGCTAATACCAAAAACGTTAAAAAACTCAACTAAGAAATGTTGTGCGTCTGCTTCTTCGTTTGACGTGTCAGCCCATTCTTTTGTGAAATTTAATGCTCTGTCTTTTATTTCATTCCAGCTTAATGCCATATTTTATTGTTCAATCTGTCTGTTTACTGTCACCCGCTTTTCCGGTAGTCAGTCCTGAATAAAGCACAAAAAATAATAAAATCCTGTACATCTTAATTTTTCTATATTTCACATCACAACTTATAAAATCCTTGCCACTTCACCAAACTCATCTTTATCGTTTTGATGAAAATCTGTGGTTTCTGCCTTCCGTTCTCCTTCGCGGGTCGGATTCCGTCTTCTATTTTTCATCCAATATCTAATTTTTTACTCTAATTGCTGTCCATAGTATCTGTCATAGGAGTGGGATTATTTCGATTACTATAGCTATTTTAAGAACTTATTAGGGGATATTTTTTCTGTTGACCGGAATATCTGTCAGTCAGGGGACTGATTTTCAATATTATGCTGTCCAAGTTAAATTATAAAGTTACTGGTTTTGGACGGATGTAATGGTGATAATGCTGAAGTTGGAAAGATACTTTTAGAATTATTATAATTAGAGAATGAGTAACACGAAGAAAAGGGGCGCTGAAGAATAAACTGTTCACTTTGAATGGGACGGAAGACGTCGGGACCCAATTTGCCTGAAACTTTGCCAGAAACGAGGTTTTTGATCTTAGATTTATAGGACAACTCCGGTATTTGTGAATTTTATGATGTTTCCAGAGAAAGGTTCGGAAAAATTCGGGATAAATTTGCTAAGAATATGCGGATTGGTTTTTAATGGGTCTTCAATGGGTTTATAATGGGTTTTGGGAAAAATGAAAAGTGCCGGAAGGATGAACGCCTGATGAAGATGAGTCAGAATTTTTTATTGCAAAACCAAGAGATAAAAGAATGTTAAATCTTGAAAATTGACATTGCAATATAAACAAAATCACTGGTAAAAACAAGATCATACTGTGATCATTTTTTAGTAAATAGGGGGGGGGAAAGTTGATAAGTTGATGAAATTGATTTTTGTTTAGGTGTCGATTTGTTAATGAAGTTGATTTTTGTCACCGACGGGTCGGATCAATTATTTCATCTATCTCCCTTATAAACTAATATACTTATCAATTTTTTGAACAGAGGTGCCGACCATATCCTCTTCCCTCTTTCTTACCTTGTAATTTTGTCACTTTATTAGTAATTTTATACTCTGAATTATTAAAATTACGGAATAAAGTTGAACAAAGAAAAAATTATTGTAACATCTGCCCTTCCCTATGCCAATGGCCCGATTCACCTCGGTCAACTCGCCGGCGCATACCTCCCTGCCGATATCTACGTCAGATATAATCGGCTGAAAGGGAGTGATATCCTCTTTATATGTGGCTCGGATGAGCATGGTGTTCCAATTACTATTACGGCAGATAAGGAAAAAGTAAAACCGAAAGTAATTATTGACAGGTTTCACAAGATAAACAAAGACTCTTTTGAAAAATTCGGGATGTCGTTCGATATCTACTCCCGCACCAGCATACCTATGCACCACGAAACTGCAAAGGAATTCTTCACAACCTTTTATGAAAACGGCCTGCTCAATGAAAAGAAAAGCATGCAGTTCTATGATGAATCTGTAAAGATGTTCCTCCCCGACCGCTATGTTGAGGGAACCTGCCCAAACTGCGGAAACGAAAATGCCCGCAGCGACGAATGCGAAAACTGCGGTGCTCTTTACGAACCTGCGGAACTGAAAAATCCCGTTAGCAAAATTTCAGGGAAGACTCCTCTGCTTAAAGAAACTTCCCATTGGTTCTTTCCTCTCGGGAAATACCAGGTACAACTCGAGGAATACATCAACGAAATGAATGATAAATACGGCTGGAAGGATAACGTTCTCCAGTACTGCAAAGGATGGTTCAAAGACGGGCTTCAGGATCGCGCCGTAACCCGCGACCTTGACTGGGGTGTTCAGGTTCCTCTTGACTCAGCAACCGGCAAGGTTCTTTACGTCTGGTTCGAGGCGGTTCTCGGGTACATTTCCGCAACTAAAGAACTTTCCTACCTTAAAGGGAATGAAGACCTCTGGAAAGACTACTGGCAAAATCCTGATACAAAATATGTTGCCTTCATCGGTAAGGATAACGTGGTCTTTCACTGCATTGTATTCCCTGCTATGCTAATGGCCTGGAACCAGTTTAATAAACAAAAATTTATACTTCCGCAGAACGTTCCGGCGAATGAGTTCCTTACCTTCGAAGGAAAGAAATTTTCTAAAAGCCGCAACTGGGGAATTACCGTAATTGATTTTCTTAATAAGTTTCCCGCAGACCCGCTGCGTTACACACTGGCAGCGAATCTTCCGGAAATGCGCGATACTGATTTCTACTGGAAGGAATTCCAGGCACGCAACAATAATGAGCTTGCGGATATTCTCGGAAACTTTATTAACCGTACTTTTACTTTTGTATTCAAACACTTTGAAAGCAAAGTCCCGGCTCTTTATGAACTTGACGAACGCGATGCAGAAATGCTCTCGCTCCTCGACAACTCCCCCGACCGCGTTGGCGCCTTTTATGAAAAATATAAAATCAAGGATGCAGTCCTGGAGTCTATGAATATTGCCCGTGCAGCAAATAAATATTTCAACGACTCCGAACCCTGGAAAACGGTTAAACCGGATAAAGAAAAATGCTCTACGACACTAAATATCTGCATTCAGACAATTTACACTCTCGCAGAACTCTTTAGCCCGGTTATCCCCTTCACAGCGGAAAAGATATTCCACATCCTGAATGCAAAACCGGTCTCATGGAATCAGGCCGGCAAGCATAATCTCATTGAGGGGCATTCTCTTAACAAATCCGAAATACTCTTCCCCAAAATTGAAGACTCGGTTATAGAATCGGAAGTAAATTTGCTCAATGGTTCCGCTATCCCGGAAGAACCAAAGAAGGACGATCTGATCACTATTGATGAATTCAGTAAAATTAAACTCAAAGTGGCTGAGGTGATTGAAGCATCTGCCGTCCCTAAAAGCGAAAAACTCCTTAAACTTAAAATAAAACTTGACAGCGGGGAACGCCAGATAATCTCCGGTATTGCAAAGAATTATAAACCGGAAGAAATGATCGGCAAAAAAGTTCTTATCGTAGCCAACCTGAAGCCGGCAAAGATATTCGGCCAGGAGTCCCACGGAATGCTTCTGGCAATGAACTCCGGCGACGATAAACTTGTTTTAGTGGAAATTGACAAAGAAGTCCCTAACGGAACTTTAGCAAAATAACTTAACTTAAATAACACATGAAAAAAGTATTTTTTATCTCTCTTATTTTTATTTCGCAGCTTTACCCTCAGAACTTTCTCGAAAAAATAACACCTGAGTTGAACGGAAAAATGCTCTCCATTGAAGCGGAAGCCCCTCTCCTCTGCTGGGTATTCTTTAAGGATAAGGGAGACAACACCGAAAGTTTCTTCGCTGATCCGCAAAGCGTGGTAAGCGAGAGATCTCTTAAACGCAGATCCAAAGTAATGCCTCTTGATAAACTGATCGCCTTTGATGACCTTCCGGTTGCAAAAACTTATGTAAACCAACTCGAAGCCCTCGGGTTTTCTGTAAAACAAAAATCAAGATGGTTTAATGGTGTGTCGGGATTTATTAAGAAAGCTGACATTAAGAATTTTGCATCGCTTGAATTTGTGAGCAAGCTGGACATTGTTTGGCAGTTAAAGAAAGATTATTCCCAAAACCTGAACTCAACAGAATCCGGTAATTCTTTCACTCCGGTTCAGCAGCCTGAAGGAGTTTATTCCCTGAATTATGGAGCATCCTATGCGCAGCTTCTGCAGATAAATGTCCCGGCTGTCCATAACCTCGGGATTAATGGTAAAAACGTTTATGTTACAGTTCTCGACGCGGGTTTCAGCCTCCTTTCGCATGAAGCGTTCGACAGTGTAAACATAATTGCAGCTTATGACTTTGTTAATCACAATACCGGAGTTGGTGACAGTTCTGATATGGGGGAAGGATCCCATGGTACTCAAACCCTCTCAACTATAGGCGGATATAAGCAGGGTGAACTTATCGGGCCTGCATACGGTGCGACCTATATCCTTGCAAAGACCGAAAACACCGACAGCGAGACTCCTATCGAGGAGGACAACTGGATAGCAGCAGTTGAATGGGCGGATAGTATTGGAACTGACGTTACTTCCACATCTCTCGGGTATATCTCATTTGATTCTCCTTACACAAGCTACACCTGGTTGTCAATGAACGGAAATACCGCCCGTATAACAATCGGTGCTGACCTTGCCGCCGGCAAAGGAATAGTAGTAGTTAATTCAGCCGGCAATGAGGGATATAATGCATCTCACAACACTCTCGGCGCTCCTTCTGACGGAGACAGCGTGATTGCCGTTGGTGCAGTAACGTCAAACGGCAACAGGAGCAGCTTCAGCAGTGTAGGTAATACAATTGACGGAAGGATTAAACCCGATATTATGGCTCTCGGCTCTGGTGTGGTAACCGCTTCTCCATACGGTACCACTTCATACTCTTCATGGGCAAGCGGAACTTCATTCTCATGCCCCCTCGCAGCCGGCGTTGCAGCACTTATCTTGCAGAAAAATCCTTACCTGACTCCTATGCAGGTTAGAAACGCTTTAAGAGCTACTGCAAGCCTCGCAGAATCACCCAACCGCGAATACGGATGGGGCATTATCAATGCATTAAACGCAGTTAATTTCTTCCCTGTTTCTTCAGTTGAAGATAATGAAATTGAACTGAATAAGTTTTCGCTTCTCCAGAATTATCCGAATCCGTTCAACCCAAGCACTACAATCAACTATGTGCTTCCGGAAAGCGGAAATGTTACTCTTAAAATATTTGATGTTCTTGGGAATGAAGTGAAGACTCTTCTGGATCAGGAACAAACTTCAGGCGGGCACAAAGTTACATTTAGTTCCGGAAACCTCGTATCCGGAATATATTTTTATACGTTAACTTCCTCAGGAAATTCAATCACCAAGAAGCTAATGGTTCTGAAATAACTATCAGATTATAAGATATATAATTAAAGTTCACACAATCAGTGTGAACTTTTTTTTTCCTTAAGAACCTTCAGGTTAATATCCTCAGGCAATTTGATATATAGCCATCCGGCTCCCCGCTTGTAGTGACCATGCTTTTTAAGTCCCGAAAAGTACTTTGCTCTTCCCACTTTTTTTTGCGTTTCTATTATATTTTCATTATATTTGTTTTTTGTATTAATAATTATTTGACATTTAGGATAGTAGATAAAATGAAAAAAGGAATTCATCCAAATTACAGACCGGTTGTTTTTAAGGATTTCTCATGTGATTTTGCGGTTTTGACAAAATCCACAATAAAAACGACTGAAACAATCAAATGGGAAGACGGTAAAGAATACCCTCTTATCAAACTTGAAATTTCTTCAGGCTCGCACCCATTCTTCACAGGTAAACAGAAACTGCTCGATACAGCAGGTCGTGTTGAGAAGTTCATGAAGAAATACAATAAAAAAAGCTAATCCCCCTTTTTTTCTAACGGTTTCTTTCGGTCAGCCAGGGTACTTTTACCCGGTTAAAAATTTTCTAAAGCTATTGAATTAATTCAATAGCTTTTTTTGTTTTTTAACTTTTTTTCCCCTATTTTTATAATCTATTATTAGTTATTTGGAGCCGGAGGTTCCTCCGGGTTTTCATTTTGGAAATTTGACCGTTACGGAAATTTTTTGTGATTCTTTACATTATAAACAACGATAATACTGTTAGAACCGAGGAGCATACTATCAAAGATTTGTACATTGGTGTCCGGGGCATTGCAGTTAGTATTCTAAACAGAGTTGAGAGAACAGACGCATATCTGGAGAAACTTCTTGATAATGAACTCCGCAGCCACGAACTTTCTGCGCAGGACAAAGCCCTGCTTTATGAAATTATCCATGGTGTTGTCCGCTGGATGGGACGCCTTGACTGGATACTCAGCGGATTTTATAAAGGCCAGTTCTCCAAAGCAATTCCTGTCCTTAAGAACGCCCTGCGTGTTGCTCTCTATCAGATTTTGTTCCTTGACAAAGTTCCTGAATATGCTGCGGTAAACGAAGCTGTGGAGTTCGTGAAGAAACTCCAGGGTCAAAAAGTTGCGGACATTACTAATGCCGTACTCAGAAACATCATCAAAAGTAAAAACTCTATCCGATACCCGCAGCCGAATGACGACCTGATCGGATACCTTGCCGCTTATTACTCTCATCCCTCATGGCTCGTGAAGCGCTGGCTTTCCAGATACGGACGGGAAGAGACTGAAAAACTGATGACCTCAAATAATGAGAGGCCTTTTCTGACTCTCAGAGCTAATAAGCTAAAGATAAATGAACTCGAATTTCAGTCGCTCCTCGAATCAGTAAAACTTAAATACATCAGGGGAACTTACCTTAACGATTTCTTCAAGCTGCAGAATCTTACCAACATCGCAAACTGGCAGTATTTCCTTGATGGATACTTCACGATCCAGGATGAAAGCACGGGGCTTTCTGTTCACTTGCTGGATCCTAAACCCGGGATGAGGGTACTTGATATGTGTGCCGCCCCCGGAGGCAAGACCACTTACATCGCAGACCTTATGAATAACACCGGCGAAATAATTGCCCTTGATAAATTTGAAGTTCGCATTAACTCTTTAAGAAAAAATCTTGAAAGGATGCAGATTACTTCCGTAAAAGCAGAAGCAGCGGATTCTCTGGAATATCAGACAGACAATCTCTTTGACAGGGTTCTTGCTGATGTCCCCTGTTCAGGACTCGGTACTCTTTCGAAGAAACCTGATATCAAATGGAAGAAGGAACTTATTGACATTCGCAAAGTAGCAGGCCTGCAGTATAATCTGCTCGATAAAGCATCAAAACTTGTGAAAACGGGGGGAGTTGTTGTTTACAGCACCTGCACAATAGAACCGGAAGAAAATTTTGAAGTAATCACCCGCTTCCTGCAAGAGCATCCGGAATTCAAACTTGATGACCCCGCTCCTTTTGTTCCGGAAGACGTTATCACTTCCGATAAATGTGTACAGTCTCTTCCGCATAAACATAAAATGGACGGCGCTTTTTCTGCCCGTTTAGTTAAAATATCTGATTCTTAACCAGGTTGGCAATGGAAACTTTTTTCATGTTTGCTAAATTATCAGAGGAGTTAAAAACCAGAAGAGAATCCCTGGGTATACCGCTTGAGCAAACAGCCCGGGAAATCAGGATTGATATCAAATTCCTCAGGGCTATGGAAAACGGAGATTTTACTTACCTTCCCGACCTCTACGTAAAAGCATACCTGAAAGAATTTGCAAAAGTACTTCTCCTCGATGAAAATATAATTCTCCAGAAATACAATCTCGCGAAAGAAGGGAAAGATTATTCCGGGGAAGAAATAATCCAGAATCCTGCTGCGGCAGCCAAATCTGTTCCCCGTTTTACCGGCACCAGAGAACAGCCTGTTCGTGGCGGCCGCTTAATTTCAAAATCTATAAACAATAATTTAATTATCTTTGGTATAATTTCTTTCGTTGCCCTCTCGGCAATTATCTATTTTCTTTTTTTCAACAGCAGTACTGATGAGATCATAAGGGAAATGTCTTACGAGGAAATACTTGAGGAAAACAAAAACCGCATGGAGGAAACAGTAATGGATTCTGACCCAACTGTCTCAGACAGTTTGAGTCTTTCTTTTAAAACTACTGATTCCTGCTGGATTAAAGTTGTCCTTGACGAGGCTGTTGCTAAAGAGTATTCCCTGTGGCCAAAACAATCCCTGGTAATTAAAGCCAAAGAATCTTTTAACCTGGTTATCGGAAATTACCGTTCGGTTGTGATTACCCTGAATGAAAAACCTCTGGAACTTGAGGTGCAGAAAGGCCCCGTGGCTCGGATAACCGTTGACAGGAACGGAGTTCGTCCGCTGGTTTTTGAGGAATAATCTTTCAAAATAATTATGAATTATGAATTAGGAATTAGGAAAGATATTATTAAAAAAGTTGATGACCTGAGAAAAGCTATCACAGAGCATGAACACCGTTACTATGTTCTGGCAGAACCGGTTATATCGGACTTCGAATTTGACATGCTCGTCAAAGAACTGGAAAAACTTGAGTTTCAGTATCCTGAACTGATTACTCCCGATTCCCCCACCCGGAGAGTTGGAAAGGACTTGGTTAAAGATACTAAACAGCTTCAGCACAAGTTCCCGATGCTTTCTCTGTCAAACATCTATTCGGCGGAGGAGTTGCTTGACTTCGATAAAAGGAACAAGGAGATCCTTGACCTGAATGACGGTATTGAATATGTTGTTGAGTATAAGATAGACGGCGCTTCTGTTAATTTATACTATGAAAACGGGAAACTGGGTTATGCTCTTTCCCGCGGCGATGGCACATACGGCGATGATATAACGCATAATCTCAAAACCATAAAATCGCTTCCGCTGAATCTTCTGAACTTTACGGGTAAGAAAGAATGGCTGAAGAACTTCGAAGTACGCGGAGAAGTCTACATGGAAATTGATGACTTCAAAAAACTAAACGATGAGCGCGAAAAGCTTGGCGAAAAATTATTTGCTAATCCACGGAACGCAACAGCAGGAACTATTAAACTGCAAAACCCTTCAATAGTGGCTTCACGTCCCCTCAAAATTTTTGTTTACTATCTCCTGAGCGATAGTAATTATTTTTCGACGCATTTTGAAAGTTTATCCCTTCTTAAAGAACTCGGGTTCCGCGTAAACCCAAACTACACTCTATGTAAGAACATTCACGAAGTTAAGGAAACCTGCGACAGACTGGAATCTCTGCGTGACTCACTCCCATACGAGGTTGACGGTGCCGTCATTAAGGTTAACTCATTTGCCTATCAAAAGGAACTCGGAAACATTGCTAAAGCTCCGCGATGGGCTGTGGCATATAAATTTCAGGCAAAACAAACGACTACAAGGATATTGGGTATTACCTGGCAGGTTGGAAGAACCGGAACTCTGACTCCCGTTGCGGAACTTAATCCGGTCTTTCTTGCGGGATCAACAATCAGCAGGGCTACGCTCCATAATCTCGATGAAATTCAGAGAAAAGATATTCGGACGGGTGATACCGTGTTTATTGAAAAAGGGGGAGATGTAATTCCCAAAGTTGTTTCAGTCGTTCTTTCTGAGCGTCCCGCAGACAGTGTCCCGGAATCGCATCCCAAAAACTGCCCCGACTGCCTTTCCATATTAATAAAGCCTGAGAATGAAGTAAGCTACTATTGCATTAACACTGAATGCCCTGCACAAATCAGAGGAAGGCTGGAACACTTCGCTTCAAGAGGAGCAATGGATATTGAAGGACTCGGAGAAGCTTTGATTGATCTCTTTGTGACCAAAGGATACCTTAGACATATTCAGGATATTTACAATCTTAACTCATACAGGGATGAGTTGATTCAGATTGACAGACTCGGAGAAAAGAGCATTGACAATCTTCTCTCCGCAATAGAGAAAAGTAAAAGTAATCCGTTTCATAAAGTCCTCTTTGCTCTTGGCATTCGGCTGGTGGGTACTAATATTGCCCGCAAACTGACGGAACACTTCCCCGATATTGACTCCCTGATTTCTGCATCTGAAGAGAATCTTAATTCCATATTTGAAATCGGCCCCGGAATAAGCAATAGCATTGTACAGTTTTTCTCCGACAGGAACAATATTGAAATGATAAGTTCGCTGAAATCTGCCGGGCTTAATTTCAAAGCTGAGAAGAAAGCTCTGAAGACGGAAAGCGGAAATAACTTTTTTACAAATAAATCTTTTGTGCTTACGGGAACACTTTCTTCTTTTTCAAGAGAAGAGGCAAAATCACAAATAGAAAATCTCGGAGGCAAAGTAGTCTCTGCCCTCAGCAAGAGTACAAATTACCTTGTAGTCGGTGAATCCCCCGGATCGAAATTAAAAAAGGCAGCAGACCTTAAAATCGAAATAATTGACGAAGATAAATTTATTGAACTTTTGAAGAATCCGAAATGAATACTTTTTTGAAAAATCTGACCCTGAAACTTCTTACAAAAAAATCCGCCACTTCAATTCTCCTGACAAAGTCGAATGAAGCGGTTGAGTCCGTTCTTATAATATTCCCGGAAAATGAAGAGGATATCCGGAATTCGGTTTCACTGATCCCGGATCTGCTGAAATTAAAAAAGAAAATTACCGTATTGATTCAGGGAGACTATGTAAGGTATATATCCAATTCTTATGCCCTGATAGTCAAGGAATATTTTGTGACGGATAAATTACTCAAACAAATTCCGAAACAAAATATTAAGAACCTTCTGCAGAATGAACACGCAGACCTTTTGCTGAATATGAACAGGGATAATGAAATATTTTCGCTTATTTGTACTTCCCTGATATCCTCCCCGGTTAAATTCGGATTTCAGAAGGAATTTTCTGACCGTTTTTTTAATTTACAGTTTGCATCTAATTCGCCGGATTCTTATACTTCATACAATAATTTTAAAAGTTACTTATATAAACTGATAAATCTATGAACTTTCATATTAGTGAGATTGACGGAGTTAATATTTTCTCCTTTAATGAATCGAAACTTGACACTACTTGTTCCGGGTTATTAAAAGCTGAACTGACTAATTTGATTTCCAATAATAACATAAAGAAACTTGTAATAGATTTATCGGAAATTGAAACGTGCGACAGTTCGGGACTCAGCGCGCTTTTGGTTGCAAACAGACTTATCTCCTCCAATGACGGAATTGTAATATTTGTTTCTGAATCTGCAAAGCTGATCCAGCTTATTAAAGTAACTCAGCTTAACCGGGTTCTTAATGTCTCGAATACAATTTCCGAGGCGGTTTCAAAAATAAATAATAAATAATTAAATTAAGGTATTAAATGGGTCGGTACACAATTGACTATATAATAATTGCAGCTTATTTAATAGGTATTGCAGTGTGGGGAATATTATCAGGGGGAAAACAAAAAACAATGAAAGATTATTTCCTGGGGTCTGATGTTGTTCCATGGTGGGCAGTTTGTTTTGCAATTGTCGCTGCTGAAACAAGCACGCTTACTTTTATTTCCATACCCGGTCTCGCTTACGCAACTAATCTGAACTTTCTGCAGGTTACAGTCGGATACCTCATTGGAAGAATCGCCATTTCATTTCTTCTTCTCCCTTCTTATTTCAAGGGAGAATTAACTACTGCTTATTCGTTCCTTGAAAGCAGATTTGGAAAGAAAACCCGCTCATTTGCTTCAATTGTTTTTCTTTTCACCCGTGTTGCTGCTGACGGTGTAAGGCTTTTTGCAACCGCCATTCCGCTGAAGCTGATGCTCGATATCAGTTATCCTACTGCAATTGTAATCATCGCTATATTCACCCTCATATATACTTATACCGGAGGAGTTAAAGGAGTTATTTGGGTCGACGTTGTTCAGATGTTTGTTTATCTGGGCGGTGCTGTGATTGCCGGTATAGCACTCCTGAATATTCTCCCGGAAGGCTGGACTACAGTTCTGAATGCAGCCGGTCCGGAGAACAAATTTAATATTATTAATCTTGGATTCGAGAAAGGATTGTCCGGATTCTTCTCCCAGCCATATACTCTTTTTGCAGGCCTGTTAGGCGGGGCTTTCCTCTCTATGGCATCCCACGGCACTGACCAGCTGATTGTTCAGCGCCTGCTGGCAACGAAATCTCTTAAGGAAGGACGCAAAGCAATCATTGGCAGTGGCGTGGTTGTTATTATCCAGTTTATCATTTTCATGGTTGTTGGTGTTATGCTTTATGCATATTATGGTGCAACTAACTACAAATCGGATGAAATCTTCCCGATGTTTATTATTAACGTTCTGCCTTCCGGACTCACCGGTTTAATAATCGCAGGCCTCTTTGCTGCAGCAATGTCAACTTTGGCGGGTTCCATAAGTTCACTTGCCTCATCCTCAATGATGGATCTTTATCTCCCCTTCACACGCAAAAATTTAACCGAGGAGAAGAAACTAAGCATATCCCGTTATTTAACTATTTTCTGGGCAGTTATGCTTGTATTCTCTGCATTCATATTCATGGAATCACCACAAACCGTCGTCGAACTGGCATTGAGTATTGCTTCATTTACCTACGGGGGATTGTTAGGCACTTTCCTCCTCGGAATCATAGTGAAGAAAGCAAAACAGGAAGATGCTCTGGCCGCTTTTGTAGCAGGTATTTTTATAATGATAACTGTTATCTCACTAAAGCTGGTTGCATGGACCTGGTTTACAATAATTGGCGTAGCAACAACTCTTTTCATCGGATGGGTACTTACTAAAATAAGCAGAAATGAATAACAGTCATAATTTACAGATCAGAATAAAGGTTTATAATGGAATTTATTGATTATCTGATAATTGGTGTATATTTTATATTCAGTATTGCAATCGCAATTTTTTATTCTAAGCGTGCCGGTAAAAGTACAGACGAATTCTTTCTTTCAGGAAGAAATCTCCCCTGGTATCTCGCAGGACTCTCAATGGTCGCAACTACCTTTGCCGCAGATACTCCACTGGCGGTAACGGAACTTGTAGCAAAAAACGGTATATCCGGCAACTGGATCTGGTGGAATTTTGTTTTCGGAGGCTTGCTGACTGTCTTCTTTTTTGCAAGGTTATGGCGGCGGGCGGGAATAATGACTGAGGTTGAATTTGCTGAAATCAGATATTCGGGAAAACCTGCCCGTTTTCTGCGAGGTTTCAGGGCTATATATCTTGGCCTCTTTATGAATGTTATTATAATGGGCTGGGTTAACAAGGCAATGATTTCGGTACTCAAGGGTATTTTCGGCGTCCCGGAAGACATCGTAATTTACTACGTGTTTCTCTGTATGTTACTTGTAGCAATATACTCTGCGATCTCAGGTCTTTGGGGAGTCGTTGTTACTGATGCTTTCCAGTTTATTATAGCAATGCTGGGTTGTATTATTTTAGCAATCATCGTTGTCAATTCCCCTGCAATAGGTGGAATCCAGGGATTACAGGAGAAACTTCCGGATTTTGCATTTAATTTCTTTCCTACGATCACGGATGAAGTTAGCATTGGGGGGGCATTTGCGCTGACTATTACTTCCTTTATTGCATTTATTGGGATTCAATGGTGGGCAAGCTGGTATCCGGGGGCGGAACCAGGAGGCGGCGGATATGTTGCTCAGCGAATGATGTCAGCAAAAAATGAGAAACACTCACTCTTTGCAACTCTCTTTTTCCAGATAGCACACTACGGTATTCGTCCATGGCCGTGGATTATAGTCGGATTGTGTGCCCTTGTTATCTATCCCCAACTTAGTCCTGCAGAAAAAGGAATGGGATATATTTATGCTATTAATGACTTTCTCCCCATGGGACTTAAGGGACTTCTTGTTGCAGCTTTCTTTGCCGCATACATGAGTACCATCTCTACTCAGTTGAACTGGGGAACTTCTTATCTGATAAACGATTTTTATAAAAGATTCCTGAACCAAAATAAATCCGAAAAAACATACGTAAAGGCTTCAAGAATTTTGACGGTTATTTTAATGATTGTCTCTGTATTTGTGACTCTCTTCATATCAAGAATATCAGGTGCGTGGGAATTTATTCTGGAATGCGGTGCTGGAGTCGGGTCTGTACTGATACTCCGGTGGTTCTGGTGGAGAATCAATGCATGGTCTGAAATATCTGCGATGATTACTCCTTTTGTAATATATCCTATAGTTAAATTCGCAGGGGTCATCTTCCCCAATACCCTGTTCTTCCTCGTGGGAGGAACAACAATTGTATGGATCATTATCACCTTCCTGACTAAACCTACAGATGAAAAAACCCTGATTGAGTTTTATACGAAAATTCACCCCGGGGGTATTCTGTGGAAAAAAATATCAGATAAACTCCCCGGTGTCAAGGGGGATACGGGATTCTTTGGTATGTTCATGAACTGGTTATTTGGAGTTGTTCTGGTTTATTCCTTATTATTTGGTATTGGATATATTATTTTTGGCAACTATACAAACGGGATCATTTCCATGATTATCGCTGCCGTTTCCACTTTTGTAATTTACATTAATTTATCAAAAACTGACTTTAGTACTTAGTAATTTATTTATGGTAGATAAAAACTTATTAAAAAGGATAAAATTAGTTGTCCTTGATCTTGACGGCACTCTCCTCAATGATCAGGGGGAGATAGGTTCTGAAAGCCTGATCCTGATTAATAAATTAAAATCATTAGGAGTAAATTTTACGATTGCGAGTGGAAGGCTTCACGCTTCAATTGAAAATTATGCAAAACAGATGGACCTGAAGTGCCCCCTGATTTCCCTTGACGGTTCTTTAATTAAAAGCAATTCAACCGGTAAGGTCATGTTTGAAGCGGTTGTCCCACAGAAAAAAATACTGAAATCTCTGAGTTACGCAAATAAATATCTTACTATGGCAGCATTATGTCATCAGGATACCATCTATTATACTGAACACAACGAGAACATTTACAATATTATTGAGAAATTCGGAGCCCCTTTTGTCGAAGTGGAGAACTATTACAGTTTTTCCAAAAAATGCCTGGAAATAGTTCTGGCCGGTGATTCTAAGGAAAACTTAAATGAGATTAATGAGAGGCTCAACTTCCCTTACACTTTTGGATTGTACACTAATCTCTACAAATCTCACTCAAGTGAGGGGGTCTACTGTCTTGAAATCAGAAAAGCAGGTTCATCCAAGGCGAAAGCATTATTCAGGTTGTTGCGGCATCTCCACATTGGAATTACTGAAACTGCCGTACTCGGAGACTGGTATAATGACAAGACGCTGTTTGAGACAAAAGCCCTTAAAGTTGCTCCTGCAAATGCAATCGCAGAAATAAAGTATACTGCACATATTAAAACAAAACGTACTAACAACGAAGACGCCGTTGCTGAGTTCCTCGAGATGCTTCTTTCCGCTAAGTCAAAAGGATAAAAATGACTTACGAAAAATTAATGACGGCCAAAAGGATTAAAGTCCTTATCTATTTTATAACAATGGTCCTTATTGTATTAATGTTTCCCAGGGGGGAATCGATTGAAACAGAGGTCAACATTGGGACTGTCTGGATAAAAGATGATTTAATAGCCCCTTTCACTTATCCGGTCTTAAAGAACAGTGATGTTTATAAAAAGGAAGTGGAGAAATCGCAATCAAGCATTATCCCGGTCTTTATAAAACAAAATGACACTCCGGCAATAAGTATAGATTCCTTAAAGAGATTTAACAGTTTCTTTATCAAAGTACTTGATGATGTTATCGCCGGGGAACAACTCTCAAAAAGTAATCCGACTTTCCTGTCATCAGAATCATATCAGTATTTCCGTGACTTGAGAGTAAAAGAAAAGCAATGGGGGAAGAAAGAGCCGCTCACAACTTCCACGATTTTCTCTAAGGTCGGGAGTTTCCTAAAACAGGTCTATTCCATAGGGATTCTTAGTATTCCCGAAACTCAGCTCAACAGAGACAGTATAGCACTGCGCATAGGCAACATCGACCAGATTGAACTGAAATCCAAATACTACGATGTTAAGAATGCAATTGAACCGTTAAAAAATCAGCTTCTTGTTTACAACATCAGTGATGAAAAACTCAGTTATATCCTCGAGTATGCAAGACATTTTATCTTACCCAATCTGGTATACAATAAAACTGCAACAGAGCAGGAGCGGAATCTTGCAAAGAATAAAGTCTCAAAGTATACGGGAATAGTAAATGAAAGTGAACGAATCATCGGAAAGCATGACCGCATAACTTATGACAGTAAACAAAAAATTGATTCTTACCGGATTGCAAAAGGCGAAACCATCGGAACTGAAGGAATAATTCTTCAGAATGTTGGGAAATTACTCCATATAGCATTTTTAATTCTGCTTCTTGGAATTTACCTTTATCTATTCAGACCAAGGATCTATAGTAACAACTTAAAACTCTCTATTTTCTCAATACTTTTTTTGTGGATAGCATTTGTTACATTCCTGATAAATCAAATTAATATCGATGATGCTGTTAGATTAATGATTTTCATACCGACAATTTCCATGTTGTTGACCATACTGTTTGATTCGAGAGTCGGTTTTTACAGTACTGTTATTGTTTCACTGGTTGCCGGAGCCCTTAGAGGAAACGATTATTCTTTCGTGGTAATGAATATTGTCGCCGGAGCATTTTCAGCTTATACCGTACGGGATATAAAAAACCGTTCTCACATATTCAGATCGTTCACATTCATACTGATTGGATATATTGCAACTATTCTGGCTTTTGCACTTGAGAGATATGAATCTTATGATAAAATATTAATCGAATCTGCTTTCGCAGCTTCAAATGCATTACTAAGTCCTATCCTGACATACGGCCTTTTGATTTTTTTTGAACGCTTCTTTAAGGTAACGACAGATCTGACACTTCTGGAACTCTCAAACTTCGACCGCCCTCTGCTCAGGGATCTGGCCCGTAAGGCCCCCGGAACTTTTAATCATTCAATTACTATGGGAACACTTGCTGAAGCCGCAGCTGAGCGCATTGGCGCGAGTTCCCTGCTTGCCAGAGTGGGGGCTTATTATCACGATATCGGAAAATCCTTTTCTCCACAATACTTCGTTGAAAACCAGCTTGATAATACCAATCCGCATGAGTATTTGCTTCCGAAAGAAAGTGTTAAAATTCTTCACGGCCATATTGAAAAAGGAATTGAACTGGCTAAACAGAATTCCCTGCCTCCCGAGGTTACTAATTTTATACCAATGCACCATGGCACAAATGTTATCAGCTATTTTTACGAACAGGCAAAGAAATTATACGGTGAAGAAACGGTCGATATAAATGACTACCGCTATGCCGGTCCCAAACCGGACAATAAGGAAACTGCTATTGTTATGCTGGCTGATGCTTGTGAATCTGCAGTCCGCTCAATTGAAAATCCAGACTCATCCAAGGTTGATAATCTGATTACTCATCTCATCGATTTGCGTATCGATGACGGACAGCTTGATGAGTCGAATCTGACTTTAAAGGACATTAAAATCATCAAGGAATCATTTGCCAATATTCTTTTAGGGCAAAGGCATAAAAGACTGCGCTATCCGAAACAGGATGAATTAGAGAAGAAAGATTGAATCAGTCAGTAAATCCCCTCTATCCTTTCATGAAGGACTATCTATCCTCATTAAAAGTCGAAAGAAATTTATCTGCCAATACTATTAATTCATATAGAATTGATTTGCTGCAGTTCATCAATTTCTTAGCCGGGATCAATGTTACTGATTATAATTTGGTTACTCCAGCGCACTTAAAGTCTTTCTTTAAAGAATTATCTTCATCAGGACTTTCTGCTTCCTCGGTTGCCAGATATTTTTCCTCCGTAAAGGGATTTTTTATACATTTGCTGCTTCATGATTATATCCTTAATAATCCCATGGATAAACTGAATCCGCCAAAACAGATGAAGCGGATACCTGTGGTGCTTACACTTTCAGAAGTGAACGCAATGCTGGAAATCCCGGACTTAAGAGATAAATTCGGATTGCGAAACAGAACGATTCTGGAAGTCTTCTATGCCTGCGGTTTGAGGATTTCAGAACTTATAAATATTAAACTTTCTGACTGCTTTCTTGAAGAGAGCATTATAAGAGTTCTGGGTAAAGGAAATAAAGAGAGATTGGTCCCTATTGGATCAGAGGCGATAAACTATATTAATAACTACCTGCTAAACAGCAGGCCATTTCTTGAAAAAAAAGGGAAAAGCCTTTCATATCTTTTCCTGAGTACCAGAGGGACTAAGTTTTCCAGAATGGGTATCTGGAAAATTGTTGATTACTGTGCCCGTGAATCGAAAATAAATAAGGATATACACCCTCATACATTCAGACACACTTTTGCAACTCATTTAATTGAGGGAGGAGCTGATTTAAGAGCCGTACAGGAAATGCTGGGGCATGCGGATATATCAACCACTCAAATTTACACTCATATTGATCCTGATTTTATCAAGCAGGAACATAAAATGCACCATCCCAGAGGCTGAATTATCCGCTTTAATTATTACTTTTTTATTGATAATTTGTGATTGTACTTATTTTTCTTTATTAAATTTGACATTCTGTGAAAACATATTTTAGACTACTGACATATATTAAACCGTACTGGAAGCACTTGACCCTGTCGATAATTTGCACCATACTATATGCACTGCTCAATGGACTTTCTGTATATTTATCAATTCCGCTGCTTGATTCCCTGTTCCAGGAGTCGGGGGAAAAGACAGAGGTATTATCGACTGTCCCCAAAGCAAACACGGACTTCCTTCCTGACTTTCTTAAAGATATAGTTGATTCCGTTACATATCAGTTTAACAGCTTTTTATTTTCAGGGAATCAGCTCGATACACTATACCGGATTTGCATTATTGTGATGTTTGCTTTTTTATTAAAAAATCTTTTTGGTTACCTGCAATCATATTTTCTGGCTTACGTTGAGCAGGGTGTTATGAAAGATTTGCGAAACGAGGCATATATGCATCTTCACAAATTGCCGATGAGTTATTTCAAGAATGAGAGGGTCGGCAATCTGATATCCCGTCTGACAAACGATGTTGGAGTCGTCCTGTCGAGTGTATCTGTAACGTTTTTTAATCTCATCAGAGAGCCTCTTTCCATTCTTGTTTTCCTGGGCATTGCCTTATCTATTTCCTGGAAGATGACAATATTTGCACTTCTTATTCTCCCCTTTTCTATGCTTATTATTGGCTGGATCGGTATTAAACTGAGAACCGTGAGTACTTATATACAGGAGAAAATGGCTGATATAACCAGCGTTATTCAGGAAACGATATCGGGAGTAAAAGTTGTGAAAGCTTTCGGAATGGAAGATTTTGAAAATAAGAAATTCCACAGGGAAACAAATAAATTCTTCAGACTGAATTTAAGAATTACCAGAATCCGGAATTTTTCTTCTCCTATCACGGAAATTTTGAGTGTGATAATTGGCGTGATTATCATTTATTACGGTGGTCAGTTGGTGCTTATTGATAAATCTCTTAAAGCAAGTGAGTTTCTCGGTTTCTTATTTGCTATTTTTCAGTTAATGCCCCCGATAAAGGAACTCAGCAGTGTAAATAACAGGATTCAGGAATCATCAGCCGCCGGTGACAGAATCTTTGAGATTATTGACAAAAATCCGGAGATAGCTGATGTTGCAAATCCTGTCAGAATAAGCAAATTCAATCAAAGTATAGTTTTTGAGGATGTATCTTTCCATTATGACGATTCAGATGAATTGATACTTAAAAACATTTCTTTTGAAGTTAAGAAGGGGGAAATAGTAGCTTTCGTGGGGCCAAGCGGAGCTGGAAAATCGACTCTTATTGATCTCATTCCAAGATTCTTTGACCCGTCTTCCGGAAGAATCACGATTGACGGAAATGATACAAAGAATATAAAAATTGAAGACCTGAGAAAATTAATGGGTATTGTTACTCAGGAAACTATTCTTTTTAACGAATCGATTAAAAGCAATATTGCATACGGGCTGGATGATTTCCCGATGGAAACAGTTATTGAAGCAGCAAAGACTGCCAATGCCCACAGTTTCATTTCTGAGACAACCGACGGATACGATACAATAATCGGGGAAAGAGGATTAAAACTCTCTGGAGGACAAAGGCAAAGACTTTCTATTGCACGCGCGCTCCTTAAAGATCCTCAGATTATGATTTTTGATGAAGCAACGTCATCACTCGATAATGAGTCGGAAATACTGGTGCAAGAAGCTATTGAAAGACTAATGACCAACAGAACGACGTTCGTAATCGCGCACAGATTAAGCACTATACGTAATGCTACCAAGATAATAGTAATAGACGAAGGAAGAATTGTACAGGCGGGGACTCATGATGAATTGATCAGTAATGAAAAGGGGTTGTACCGTAAGTTTTACGAGATGCAGTTCAGAGGATGAGTTATGCAGTATTCAGTTAAATCAGAGAAGAATTTTGAATTAATAATCACAGTTCTCTTCTCATTATTTCTTCTCTCCCTGACAAATTCGATTTTTGTGAATCAGTTGGGTTATTTTGGAGCACTTTTTATAATATTGCTGAGATTTTTCATCACAAAAAAGAATCCGTTTCATAATTCCGGTCTGGAGTATCCCTTTCTTTTCTTTATATCTGCGATGGTATTATCCACTCTTTTTTCAGTGGACAAATCCTCTTCGTTTGAAAATTTACTAAAGCGCCTGCTGCTGATTCCTGTCCTTTACACTACCCTTTCCTTTTGCTCAGATGAAAAGAAGCTAAAATTTGCTACTAAATTTTTTCTGGCATTTGCTGTTATAAGTATATTTATTTATATAATTTTCGCGGTACAGCATTTGATATCAAATTTGTACGGAGTTCAGCAATCTGGCCCCGGTCTTTTCCATTATCCGATTACAACAAGTGAAATAATGAGTTTTGTGGTTATAATCTTTTTTGCATTCCTCCTGAATGAAAAAGGTTCATGGAAAAAAAGATTAAGTTACCTGGTTCTTTTTGCACTTTCGTCAGTTGCACTAATAGCGACATACAAGAGGACAGGATGGATCGGTGCTTTTGCAGGAATTATTTATGTTATCATCCTGAACCGCAAATATTTGTATCTTGCAATAATATCCCTAGTAATATTAGTTGCCTTCATGCTTGATACTCAATCAAGTAATGTTTATGTGATTGATCTGAATAACCAGGGTTCGACCCATACAAAAATTTCTTCAGAAGGGAGAGCTCAGTCAGTTCTGCCTTTGGATAAGTCAGGCAATACATTTCTCTTAAGCGACTTTCAGAACGGATTAGTCCTTTATAAAGATAATAAAGCGGTTGAAAAAGTTCTGTTTCAATCCCCGGTCAACGAAACTATGCGGGTTAATGATTCAACTTTTCTGACTTATCTGTCTGATACCAGATTTATATTATGGAAGACTGGAAATCAGGCAGGAAGTATCAACTTGAAAGAATACAGCCAGATAAGGGAGTTTATCTCACCCGGATATACAAGAGATTATAAATATTTTAACAATACTCTTTATATTCTTGACAAAGACAGCGGACTGACTGTTTTCAGAGATCTCTTTGGAATATTAGAAATTCAAAGAACTCTTGTTTCTGAAGAATATGAAAAAATCGCATTTGATTCCTCCGGGACACTTTTATTTGCACCCGGTGAATTCCTGACTATTATCACAGAAAAAAATACTTTTGTGAAATTATCAGTAAAAGCTGATTTTCTCTTCTGTAATGAGAGTATAATATTTTTATCGACCAATGAAGGACTCAGAACTAACAGACTTTCAGGGAATAAAATTGTTCCGGTTGAGAGTAATTCCGGATTAAAGGATATTAGTCTTGCAACATATAACGATTCAAATATTTTCTTCGGTGACAACCGCGGGAATATTTATATAACCAGATCAGACAGTAGCGGCAGAATATCAATTACGCGAACAATCAAAATCGGGAGTTCTGTTAATTCAATTGCTGCGAATAACTCCTATTTGTATGCAACATCCCAAAAGCAAAGCAGATTATGGAGTATTTTTGACCCTTATAATCCATCCAATACAACGAGAATTCAACTATGGACAGCCGGACTTAAAATACTTAAAGATTATTCCGTTTTCGGAGTTGGAGACATAGACCTTGCTAAACTTTATATAAAATACAAGAATTATTACGACAAGGAAATTCAGGGTCATCTGCATAATAACTTCTTCCACATACTTGCGATTTTGGGGATTGTTGGTTTTCTGACTTTCCTTTATCTTTTCGTAAGAATAATAATTGTAAATTTCAGAATCTACAGGTCATGTGACAATTCGGATTTCTTATCATCCCTTTCTCTTGGCATTAACGGTGCTTTTATTGCATTTGTTTTTTCCGGTCTGACGGAATGGAATTTCGGGGATCATGAGATAATCACGATGGTTTGGTTTCTTATCGGGTTAAATATCGCTGTTTCAAAAATTACCAGTAATAAAATCAATCTGAACAGGGCGAGTTCAACGTAAGTTTGATCTTTTGAGATGAATAAAGCTATCTTTCTTGACAGGGACGGGACAATTATTAAGGACAAGGGTTACATTAATTCTCCCAAGGATGTAATTTTTTACGACTTTACTTTTAACTCACTCCGCAAGCTTCAACAGGATTATAAACTTTTCATTGTGACCAATCAACAGGGAATTGCAAAAGGTCTGATAGACCATGAGGAGTTAGGAGAAATCCATAACTATATTCTATCGAGATTTGAAGAAGAAAGGATAAGAATCGAAAAGATCTATTATTGCCCTCATTCGGCGGAAGACAACTGTGAATGCCGGAAGCCAAAGACACGATTTGTTGAAGAAGCTGCAGGAGAATATAACATTGACCTGAAAAACTCCTATGTTATCGGCGATCATCTCTCAGATGCTTTACTTGGTTATAACGCCGGTGCAAAGGGGATTTATGTTCTAACCGGGCATGGACCTAAACACCTTAAATTAATCCCTCCTGAAATTAAACACCGGATTATTGTTGCAAAAAGTCTTAAATTTGCAGTAACAATTATCTTAAACAGTAAACCTATAAATAAAATGAAATAAAAATATGAAGAAAAAATTATTAATAAGAGATTTAACTCTAAGAGATGGACAGCAATCCCAATTTGCTACCAGAATGACACAAAGCCAAATAGACCGCGTTCTTCCATTATATAAAGAAGCAAATTTTTATGCAATGGAAGTATGGGGTGGAGCAATACCAGACTCAGTAATGCGTTTCTTAAATGAAGATCCATGGGAAAGACTTGAAAAAATTAAAGCCGTTATAGGAGACACTTCCAAGCTAACAGCCCTATCACGAGGACGCAATTTATTCGGTTATAATCCTTATCCCGATTCCGTAATAAAAGGTTTTTGTAAGAACTCAGTTCAGAGCGGACTTGATATTATGAGAATTTTTGATGCTCTAAATGACGTCGAAAATATGAAGTCGACCATTAAGTTCATCAGACAGTATGGCGGGATAGTAGATTGTGCTGTTTGCTATACAACTGATCCGTATTTCACATTTATGGAAAAAGTAAAATCCGCAATAGGCGGGAAAAAAATTCCAAAAGAGGTTTTTACTATTGATTACTTTATCCAGAAAGCAGTAGAACTCGAGAAACTCGGTGCTGATATGATAACGGTAAAGGATATGGCTGGACTGATTTCGCCTGAGGTTGCCGGTCCACTGGTATCAGGACTAAAAAAGAAGATTAAAATACCTCTTGATATCCACACACACTGCACTCCCGGTCTTGGTCTGGGTTCGGTTCTTGTTTCAATGGTGAAAGGGGCAGATATTGTTGATACTGTTCTGATGCCATTCGCCGGGGGACCTGCTGCACCGGCATTTGAGCTTATCCAGATTTTCGCTAACCGTCTTGGCCTTGAAACGAATGTAAATATGGATGTTATTCAAAAAATATCTGCAGAGCTTAAAGAAGTCAGAAAAGAGCTTGAGAAATTTGATGAGATCAAAATAATTCCAAAAGAGTTCAACATCAAAAAAGACAAACTGCCTAAATCGATCGAAAAATCAATCGATGATGCTATTGAATCTGCTCAAAAAGATGATTATGAGCAGGTTTTAATACATACCCAGAAGATTGAAAAGTATTTTAACTTTCCTGAACCGGACCTTGCCGTAAAAGCAGCTCAGATCCCCGGCGGCATGTATACCAATATCACCGCACAACTGAGGCAGGCAAAATTGGATCATCTTTTCGCCAGAGTACTCGAAGTTATTCCGCAGGTCAGGCTCGATGCGGGCCTCCCCCCTCTTGTAACTCCAACATCGCAAATTGTCGGTGTACAGGCAGTAAATTGCGTAATGGATGAATCGAAAGGTCTCCCATTTTACACTGCAAAGACTTCTCAATATGTTAACCTTGTAAAAGGTTCTTACGGTAAAACCCCTGTGCCGGTTGATCCTAAATTCAGGGAAAAACTCACCGGGTCAAAGAAAGAGACCCCTTATAACACTTCGACTTATACTGCCCAGGAAAATCCTGTGTTAAACGAATATGGTGGTGTTAAACTGGCAAAAACCGAGAAAGAAATTCTTTTGTTGGAACTCTTTCCGATGGTTGCCAAGGACTTCCTGCGAAAAAGAAGAGAACAGGAATATATTGACACAATAGTTGCCGAGCAGAGAAGAATATTTGAAGCACTTGAAAAAGAAAAAGAAGCTTATAACTCTCTTGATCCCAAAGTCAAAGAAGAAATGCTCTTAGAAGGTTTATACAGTAACTGGTAAGAAATTTAAGGAGTGAAAAAATGAAAACATTTATTCTTCTGACGAAACTTTCTCCTGAGGTCTCGAAGCAGATGAAATACCGAAGTGCAATAGGCAGAGCCTGGCTTGATCAGGTAAAGGAGAAATGTCCGGAAGTAAAATTTATTAATCACTTCGCTCTTTTGGGAACTCATGACTTTCTGGATATTTATGAAGCGCCCGATGAAGAAGTTGCGGCTAAAGTTTCGATGATAAGTCTCTCTAACGGGGCTTTGACTGCAGAAAGCCACTTAGCAATCCCTTACAAAAGATTTCTTGAGCTGGCTGAAGAGATTTAAGACAATGCATTAAGTTCCGGTGATTGTTACCTATAATTACCGGAACTATTTCCAAGCGCATTCTGCCGATATTTTCGGAATAAAATTTTTAAATTATTCTATTATTTTCTCAGCATTTCCCCTGAAAAATTTCCCTTTACCAGCAAATTCAGACCGATCCGGAGTTAAAGCTAACAGGTCTTTTGGATGGGTTTAGAATGGGTTTAGGATGGGTTCACAATGGGTTTAGAAGCAAGGTAGATGCAATTAAGGAACTCGGGAAAAAGGCTTAGTGATGAGGGGGAAATTTTGAGAATTATTGAAATAGCCAGGGTGAATACCAAGCTACGGAGGAGAAATTATTTCCGTTAATTGACGGATTTCTTCATTAGCGACCATTCCGAAATTTTCGGAACTATCTTTGTAAATGATTCCGCGGCTGGAGTTTATCAGGAAATTTTTATAGTTATTTCCTCTAAGTAATTCTACTAGAGCTTTCAGGTCTCCCCCCTGCGCTCCCACTCCCGGGATTAATAGTGGAATATCATTAAACTGCGGTAAATTCAATTTGAATTCTCCGGTGTGGGTCGCTCCAAAAACTATCCCGCAATTCTCTTTAGCATTCCATTCCGTGACTTTTTTTAGGACTTCCTGGTAGAAGTAATTACCATTTTCAGTTTTAATTTTCTGGAAATCAGCAGAACTTTTATTGGAAGTTAGGACTAAAATAAAATTAATCTTGTCAGAATAGGTTAAAAACGGCTCGACCGAATCCAGCCCCATATATGGATTCACTGTTGAAGCATCGACACCAAAGTAATCAAAAAGGGATTTTGCATACATTTTTGAAGTATTGCCAATATCACCTCTTTTAGCATCACCAATAATAAAATTCCGGTCACCAATATATTCTATGGATTTTTTTAAGGTTTCGATTCCCTTGATTCCATAACACTCATAGAAAGCAAAGTTAAATTTATACGCACCAGCCAGTTCAATGGTTGAGTCTATGATTATTCTGTTAAATTCATAAACAGGATCAGCATACTTAAGTAAATATTTGGGGATTTTATCGAGATCGGTGTCAAGTCCAACGCAGATATGCTTACCTGAATTTACTTTTTGGAAAAATATCTCTTTAGAATTCATATAATATTCTTTCTAAATAATCCTGCTTTTGTAGACATTCATTACCAAACCGAGCATGATCATATTTATCAGAAGGGAACTGCCACCATAACTTACAAAAGGCAATGGTATTCCAATTACGGGAATGATTCCGATTGTCATTCCAATATTAATAATAAAATGAATGAAATAGATACTGAAAATACCGACAAGGAGCAAACTGAAATAGTCGTCCTTTGCTAAAGAAGCGATTTTTATAATTCGAATAAACAGAACAGCAAATAATAAAATAAGAAGCATACTCCCGATAAAGCCGAACTCCTCCCCTACGACGCAAAAAATGAAATCAGTCCATTGCTCCGGAATATATTGCAGTTGTGTCTGATTCCCGTTCAAGTAACCTTTTCCAAATAATCCGCCAGACCCTATAGCAACCTGTGCCTGGATGGAATTATATCCGGCACCCAGGGGATCTGTCATTGGATCAATAAAAGTTTCAATTCTTTTTTGCTGGTGAGGACTCAAAAAATTATAGAGAAAATCGACGAAAAAACCAATTGAGAGGTTAAGCCCTAAAATGGACCCGCTTGTGAATAAATCTTTCTGGAAATAGAAAAGCAGACCCACAACTATGATTACTCCCACTACAAAATACCAGGTTCCAAGTATAGCCCCTATTGCAACGACTACAGGGCTAATTACGACAAAAATACCAAAGATACTCAAACCTCTCCAGAAAAGTACAATCAAAACAAAACCAAAAAAAACAAAAGAACTCCCCAAATCCGGTTCTAAAAGTATCAAAGGGACAGGCCCCAACCCAATGGCAAGCGCCAGAAAAATATCTTTAATATTATCCAGTTTCACATTCGGGCGGCTAAGGAAGGAAGCTAATCCTAAAACAGCAGCAAATTTTGCCAACTCAACCGGCTGAAAACTAAATGCTCCGAAAGCAATCCAGCTTTTCGCTCCGCCTACTGTTTTTCCAACAAGAAGCACGCCAACGAGCAAAAAGACGGAAAAGGCATAAGTCGGAATTGTTAATACTTTGAAAAAATTCAATGGGAGCATGTAAGCAATAATCATAAGAACAATACCAATCCCGAAGGATATCAGTTGTTTATCAAAGTTAAGCATTACATGGGGCGTGTTTTGAGTAGAACTGTAGATCCCCAATAAACCCATAATAATTAAAGTAACGGCACTAAAAAAGAGAGCGAGATCAAACTTGTCATTAAGTTTGTAATCAATTCTCAAGGAAACCTCTGAATTTGCTTAAAGAATTGGAGCTATCTCGTTTGTTTTTAAGGAGTTCCGGCTTATTCTTTAGCAAATAAGCTTCTATCATTCGCTTGGCTATAGGTGCAGCATGAGTACCTCCGAAACCGACATTCTCTATCAAAACTGCCACAGCAATTTTCGGATTTTCAGCGGGAGCATACCCGATAAAGAGAGCGTGATCCTGTCCATGAGGATTTTGTGCAGTTCCGGTTTTGCCACAAATTTTAATTTCACTCATCCTTATCGCTGTGGCTGTCCCTGCTCCGTTAACGACAAGAAACATTCCTTCTTTAACCAAATCAAAAGTCTTCTGACTTACACCCGTATTTACTTCCTTAAATTTCAGGGTATGGAGTTTCTTATTTTCATCCAGAAACCCCCTGACAATATGAGGTGTAAAAGATTTGCCGTTATTTGCGACCAAAGCTGTATAGTGAGCCAGCTGAAGCGGGGTGACACCGATTTCCCCCTGCCCAATTCCCAAACTGACTAAAATACCCTGAGGCCAGTTTTTTCCGTAGACTTGCTCATAATAACTCGTCCTTGGTATTAATCCTTTAACTTCTTCCATAATATCCACACCGGTCCTTTTGCCCATACCGAATCTTTCGGCATAGTCAGCTAAACGGTTAAGACCAATCTTAAATATCAGCTGATAAAAGAAAGCGTTACAGGATTTTTCAATGGCGTGAACCACGTTAATTGATCCATGAGATCCATGGCACTTAAAGAACCTTCCGTATGTGAATCCACCGGCGCAATAGAGGGTTGAATTTTCATTTATTACTCCCGTTTCCAAACCAGCAATTGCGCAGAGTATCTTGAAAGTAGATCCGGGAGGGTGTTTTGAGCTGGTAGCCCTGTTGAATTGAGGCTTTTTTTCATCAGATAATAACTGACTAAGATACTCCTTTGAGGTAACATAAGAAAACTGATTGAGATCAAAGTCGGGTGAGCTGGCAAGAGCCAGAATCTCACCAGTGGAAGGCTCAATGGCAACTCCCGCCCCTACTTTACCTAATAACGATTCTTCCAGAGCTTTCTGCACGTCCAGGTCTATTCCAAGTACAAGATCATCACCCTTTATTGAAGAGAGGTCTTTCAGTCCTTCTTTAAATTTCCCAATTTCCCTGCGTCTGGAGTCAACCAGTACGTAGTTAAATCCTTTTTTACCGCGAAGAAATTTCTCGTAGCTTCGTTCAAGTCCCGTATATCCAATCAAGTCACCGGGAATATAAAAGCCGTCTGATATATCAAGCTGCTTTTGACTTATTTCTTTTGAATAGCCGAAAACATGAGATCCCATAATTCCCTTAGGGTAATTTCTTTGCATTTCGATTATATAGTCAACACCGGGAAGATTGTCTATATTCTCCTCAATCCAGCCAATTGCTTCAAAACTTGCACCTCTCTGAATTTTCAATGGGACGAATTTGGAATAAATCCTGTTCTTATAGAGTTGACTACTGATATATCCGGAGTCAAGGCCTAAAACGCCTTCTAAAAATTTATTTGCCTTAGGGTCATACTCTGATGGGAAAATCCTGACGGTATAAGCGGGAGTGTTTTCAACAAGAAGATTCATATTCCGGTCATAGAATACTCCCCTTAAGGGAATTTGCTCCAATGCCTTAATGCTGTTGCTTGAAGATTTTTCATCATACTTGTCAGTATTCAATACCTGCATCTGGAATAATCTCATGCCATAAAAAAAGGCAACAATCCCAATAAGTGCAATTAAGAAGTTTTTCTTCTGACCTTTGGAAAAATCTGTCATTATGAAAATCTCCTGCCCGGGGAAAATATTGTAACCGCCGAACTAATAAGAGATGTATATAAACTGCTGAAGATACTCTGACTAACTATACCGGTGATAATATTTTCGTCGGTGCCAAATGATAAGATGAGATATGAAAGAATTTCATTTGACAATGAAGTTACGAAGACTATAAGAATGAAGACGTAAGACCGGAGGTAGTTGTCAATTTTATTTTCATTGAAGAAAAGTCCTGCTATAAAACCCGAGGCCGTCAGGGAAAACATTGTACTCCCAATCAGACTTCCGACTATCAAGTCGGATAAAAGTCCGTAAATAAACCCATTGATTGCTCCAAACAACTTTCCATTTTTCAAAGTAAAAAAGACTAAGGCAATTAATGTCAAATTGGGAACAAATTTTTCAAGGGAGATAAATGGGATGAATATTATCTGGAGCAAAAGCAGAGGGAAGAAAACAAGTAAGGAGTAAAAATAATCTGTTTTCATTTCTCTTCCGTGCTGTTGAGATTAAGATTGACTTTAAGCGGTTCCGGAAGGGTCTTTACTACAAAAACACTTTTTACGGAGTTGAAATCAACTCCAGAAGTAATTATCAGATCATTAAAATAACCGCTTTCGGGATTAAGTATCTTTGTTACACGACCTACAAACAAGGGGATATTAATAACGGAACTGATATCGGAAGTAACAATCCTGTCCCCGGGTTTAATGTCTGCTGTTTTGGGAAGATTTGTCACGGTCAAATACTCACCGGTCCACTTAAGGATACCTTCAGACCTGCTTCTCTCATTCCGGATAACCATTTTCAGGTGAACATTTCTGAGGGATCTGATAATTGAATAACTTCCGGAAACTTCTTTGACTATACCAACAAGGCCGTCACCATTCACGACTGGCATTCCCGATTTAATTCCTTCATTACTACCTTTATCAATGGTTATGGTCCCCTGAGTAGGGGAAAAAGATTTAGCAATAATTTTGGAGGCTATAAAAGTGTAGCGGGAAGTGTCCCTTAATTCAAGCATACGCTTGTAAGTTTCATTTTCGAGGCCATGCTCTCGGAGTGAACTGACTTCAATCATCAGCTCGGCATTTCTTCTGCGCAGTTCCTCATTCTCACTGCGTAAGTCTGTCATCAGAACAACGTCTGAAACTATCGAAGTTACGACTGAAACAGAACCAAACACAAACGACTTAAAATTATTTACTGAAGGGCTGTCACTTTTAGAGATGATAAAAAGACTTAAGACTAATAAGAGTCCGGTTACGATATAATCCTGAAATTTATCCCATATTTGTTTAATATAATGGATCATTAATACCGTCTGTTACGAATTAAAACTCTTGAGTAGTGATTTAGATTATCAATTACCTTTCCTGCCCCTCTGGCAACAGCAGTCAGAGGATCCTCAGCAATATGTACCGGCAGATTAGTTTCCATTCTGATTCTTTCATCAAGTCCCTTAAGTAAAGCCCCCCCTCCTGTGAGCATAACACCTCTATCAAGAATGTCAGCGGATAATTCGGGCGGGGTTCTTTCAAGAGCCTGCCTTATGGCATCCACTATCTGAGTAACTGCTTCATTTAAGGCTTCTCTTATTTCGACTGAAGAAACTTCAGTGGTTTTTGGGATACCACCTACAAGATCCCGTCCCTTGACCTGTATTACCATTTCCTCTTTCAGAGGAACTGCACTGCCAACTTCACACTTGATTCCTTCTGCGGTTCTTTCACCAATGAGAATGTTATGATTTCTCTTGAAGTGCTGAACTATTGCATAGTTCATTTCATCGCCGGCAATACGGATTGACTCTTCGTTTACAATACCCGATAAAGCGATCACTGCAATCTCTGTGGTTCCGCCACCGATATCAATAATCATATTTCCGACGGGAGCATCAACATCGATACCTATTCCAATAGCCGCTGCCATTGGTTCGGCAATCAAATGAACTTCCTTTGCACCTGCGTGCTCTGCGCTGTCCCTTACTGCCCTTTTCTCTACCTCAGTTATTCCGCTTGGTACTGCAACAATAATTCTTCTGTTAGCAATGGGGCTGGGGCTAACTTTTTTAATAAAAGCCCTGATCATTCCTTCAGCAATTTCAAAATCGGCAATCACACCATCGCGCATAGGTCTGGTAACACGGATTTCCTTGTGCTCTCTTCCCAGCATTTCTTTTGCTTTATTTCCCAATGCAATAATTTTCTTGCTGTTCCTGTCAAATGCAACAATGGAAGGCTCGTTAAGGACGATTCCTTTTCCCTTTATATGAATAAGTGTATTAGCAGTCCCTAAATCCATTGCTATATCTGAAGAAAAAATATTAAAAATTCCCATATATCCTCTTAGTGTTTAAAGTGTCTTATTCCGGTAAATATCATAGAAACGTTATTATTGTCAGCGGCATCAATTATCTCCTGATCCCTAACAGATCCTCCTGGTTGTATTACTGCGGTTGCACCGGCTTTTATAAGTTCCATAAGCCCGTCCGGAAAGGGGAAGAATGCGTCGGAAGCTGCTACTGAGTTCTTCAGGTCAAGTTTGAATTCGGCAGCTTTCATAACCGCAATTTTCGCAGAGTCAATCCTGGATACCTGACCAGCGCCAACTCCCACAACCATCTTATTTTTAACAAATACTATTGTATTTGATTTTACATTCTTGCAGACAATCCACGCGAATTTAAGGTCTTCGATCTCTTCAGGTGTGGGTTTCCTGTTTGTTACAAACTGCAGATTATCGAAATCACTTTTAATCCTGTCACTGTCCTGTCTTAAAAATCCTCCGGGGATAGAGCGAATAGTGTCACTCATTCCGCTGATTGGTTTCTTTTGTTTCAACAATCTCCTGTCCTTCTTCTTTTGCAGGACAGTAATTGCTTTTTCAGTGAATGAAGGAGCACATACAATCTCAAGAAATATCTCGTTCAGTTTTAGTGCAACTTCTTCATCAATCTCATTGTTCACTACAACTATCCCGCCGAATGCCGAGACTGGATCACAAACCAGTGCCCGCTTGTATGCTTCAAGCACTGTTTCTGCAGTTGCAGCTCCTGAGGGATTGTTATGTTTTATTATAACAGCAGAGTTAGGTTCAAGTTCCTCGATCAGTTCCACTCCCGCAATTAGGTCAAGAATATTATTGTATGAGAGTTCCTTTCCGTGAAAACAATCGAAATAATCGAAAAGGTCACCGTATACTTCCCCTTTTTGATGGGGATTCTCACCGTAGCGTAACTCCCGGACTCTCTTTGAATTTGTCCTGAGATAGTCTTTTGAATTTATTCCAAACTCTTTATTTAATACACCTGAAATTACGGTATCATAGTTTGCCGTTAATGAATATGCTTCGAATGCGAGCTTTTCCCTCATAGTTAAATCAATATTCCCTTTTTCGAGTGCTTCTACAAATGAGGAGTACTGAGCAGGATTAGTAAGTATGCTAACGAACTTATGATTTTTTGCCGCCGCTCTTATCAGACTTGGGCCGCCGATATCAATATTCTCAATCAGGTCGTCCCTGCTGAAATTTCCTTTTTTAACTACATCTTCAAATCTGTATAAGTTAACACAAACAAGATCAATAGCTTCGATATCGTTTTGAACGGCTTCTTTAATATCCGCTTCAACATCTCTTCGAAAAAGGATGCCTGCGAATATTTTCGGGTTAAGAGTTTTGACCCTACCTTCAAACACTTCCGGGAACTGTGTGAAGTCGCTGACTTCTATTGGAACCATTCCGTTTTCCCTAAGGTGTTTTGCGGTCCCTCCTGTGGAGAGAATTATATATCCGTTCTTTTCTAATGATTTTGCCAGGTCTGCGATACCGGTTTTATCGGTAACGCTAAGAACAGCATATTTATTCATTAATTTTTCTTTCTCGTTTAACTAAGTATATCTACTCTGTTATCCATAATTCTTATTTTATCTAAGGCAAACAACTTGATTGTCTCAGGCAAAAGGGTGTGCTCAATTTTAAGCACCCTTTCAGCAATTTCTTCCGGAGATTTTACGGTTGCAATATCAACTGCTTTCTGGTTGATTATCAGTCCCTCGTCATAAATCTCATTCACAAAGTGAACCGAAGCTCCGCTTACTTTTGCAGAGGACCTGAACACAGCCTTATGGACATTGATTCCGTACATTCCCCTGCCACCGAATGAAGGTAAAAGAGCGGGATGAATATTGATAATCCTGTTCTTGTAATCCCTTGTAAGCTCAGCGGGAATCAGTTTAAGAAAACCGGCGAGAACAATAAGATCCGTCTCAAGAGATTTCAGAATATCAAGAAGATCCCTTTGAACATCAAATCCGGTTTTACTGCTGAAACTAACAGGAAATGTCGGAATGGAAAATTCATTAGCTATCTCAAAAGCCGGACAGTCTTTTTTATCACTGAAAATACCTTTTACACTGATAAGAGACTTCAGATCCAAGTTCTCCAAAATTGCACGGAGATTAGAACCTCTTCCGGATACAAAAACCGCTAAATTATATTTTTTCGCCATTACAAAATTAAGCTATTAACAAAACAGAAACAATTCAAAAATTCAGCTATTTTAATTAATTTTCGACTTAAGTTGGTCAATCAAGCTGGTAAATTTTGATTTATAGTCGAAATCTGTATGATCTTCCGCTTTTCCAAGGAGTTCCTTAGCTTTGGACATATTTCCTAAAGAGTACTGGGAAAATGCAGCGTGGTAGTAAGCAAAAGGAGAAATCCAGGTTTCGTCTTTCACTTTAAGGGAGATCGCCTTCATTGAGTAATCGAATCCCTTTTCAAATTCTTTTTGGGCGTTTGAAATCTCCGCTAAGTATGTGCAAATTTCCCCCTTTTCATCATCAGAAAGGTTCAGTTTAAGAAGCGTGGATAATGAATCTTCTGATTTCCTGAGTTCATTTGCGTGAAAGTAGTTGTAAAACTGAATTATTTTTGTCCGTATAACTGATAAATCGTTTTTAAGGACTTCCTCTCCTTTCCTTTCGGCATAAGTATCGTCATCAATTGAAACATTCCCTTTTCCGGTGAGTTTAAAGCTGTTTTTTGATTTTTCCTTTTCTCCTGAGAAGAAGTAGCACAGCCCCTGACGGTATGCAGCTATTCCCTTATAATCCTCAGATGTTTTAGAGGTAAGAAATAAATCATAGTAAGTTGCCGCTTCGGTAAAATTGTTTTTTCTGAAATTAATATCCCCTAAAAGAAAATTAGAGAATGCGAATATCTGCCTGAAGGAATTATCTTTATTCTTTAGGAGTTTTTTGAGGAGATTCTCGGACTGATTCAGGTTACGCTCCTTGATGAAAAGAACAGCTGTCGAATACTGAAATAATACATTATTCGGATAACGGTTATTCAAGCCCTGTAATAACCTGGAAGCTTTTTCATAATCGAACATGAAATCGGAATAGATCTGCGACAGGTAAAATTCCGCCTCAACCTTTGAATACGTCCCCTTCTCTGCAGCAAGCTCAAGATATTGCAAACCTTTCCGGCGGTCAGCGTCAAACCCTATCATGTTCAGCGCCCATTTGAAAGAACCCGGAACCTGGCTAAGAGCGAACTTGAATAATCCCAGCCCCAGATATGCGTCATAGCTTTCGGGATTCAGGTCTATAACCCGCTCAAGGTATGAATTGCTTTTCTGGGAAGCCCAGATCATGTTAAGATATTTATTCGCCTTCCCGAACGCTAAAGCCCTGTAGCCGTAATTGCTGCCTGTTAATAAAAGAGCAAGCTGATCATTCGGATTATCCTCAAGATAATCTTCCAGTTTGGTAAGGGAAATTTCGGAGTATTTAATAAAGTTGTCGAAATTTTTTTCCTCATTGTTCCCGAGATAATACCAGAGGTATACTATGGATTTATAGTGATACCCTCTCGCGTCTTCGGGATATTTTTTTATAAGCGTATCAAATACTTTTAAGGCTTTATCGATCTCGAAATTATACGAGTACTTCTGCCCCTCAATAATTAATTCATTTACAATTTCTTCTTTTGGATTAGCTTTGATCAGTGTAAGTAATACTAAAACGAATAACGCAGATTTTTTTATAATCATTCTTCTACCGGTAAATTAGATAATTCAACTTGAAAATCAGTCTCCTGACTGATATTTGGTTTCTTTGTATGCCAGTGCGGCTTTTACGAAATCCCTGAAAAGCGGGTGAGCTTTGACTGCTCTTGATTTGAGTTCCGGATGAAACTGTACGCCCACAAACCAAGGATGGTTTTTAATCTCAATCATCTCAACGAGTTCCTTATTTGGGGATACCCCGCTGAGAATCATTCCCTTTGACGTGAGTTGTGGACGGAACCTGTTATGAAATTCATATCTGTGGCGATGCCTCTCTGTTATGTAATCTGTTTTATATGCGTCAAATGCTTTAGTTCCTTTTTCGATGTTGCAGGGGTAGGCTCCCAGACGCATTGTTCCGCCGAGGTTCTTCACGTTTTTCTGATCCTGCATCAGATCAATAACACTATTGCGGGTCTTCCTGAACTCTGAACTGTGAGCAGTCTGCATACCGCAAACGTTACGGGCATATTCAATGACTGCGCATTGCATACCGAGACATATTCCGAAGAAGGGAATATTATTTTCGCGAGCATATTTAACGGCATTTATTTTTCCTTCTATTCCCCTTTCGCCGAATCCTCCCGGAACTAAAATTCCGTCAACATTCTGAAGGAACTTCCAAGGCTCTTCCGTTTCACAGGCTTCGGCAGGAACCCAGCGGATTTTAACCTTGCAGTCATTCTCCGCACCTGCATGAACAAAAGCTTCAATAATACTTTTGTATGCATCAAGATGCTCCACATACTTTCCGCATACTGCAATCTCTACTGCTTTTGCGGGATTCTTAACCTTCTCAAAAAATGTTTCCCATTCATCCAGTCTGATTTTTCTTTCCTGAATGCCAAGTTTTTTAATAACGAGCTGATCGAATTTTTCCTTATATAAAACAAGCGGAACTTCATAAATTGATGAGCAGTCATAATTTGAAATTACTGCTTTGGGTTCAACGTTGCAGAATAATGCTATCTTATCCCGGAGATCCTGGTGAAGCTTCTTTTCGCTGCGACAGATTAATATATCAGGCTGGATTCCGAGTTCCAGAAGCTTTTTTACGCTGTGCTGTGTGGGTTTGGTTTTTACTTCACCTGCGGATTGAATATAAGGAACGAGTGTGACGTGAATTGAAACCGCGTTTTTCCTTCCAACCTCAAGCATAAGTTGCCTCATAGCCTCAATGAAGGGAAGGCTTTCAATATCGCCAACGGTCCCGCCAATTTCAGTGATGATGAAGTCGTAATCATCCATCAAGCTTAATTTGCGCATTCTTGCTTTAATGGCATCGGTTATATGAGGGATTACCTGGACAGTATCGCCTAAAAATTCGCCTCTGCGCTCTTTATCGATTACGGTAAAATATATCTGACCGGTAGTAGTGTTGTTTGACTGGGTCATATCAGCATTAATAAACCTTTCGTAATGCCCAAGGTCAAGATCGGTTTCGGCGCCGTCCTCGGTCACGTATACTTCACCGTGCTGGAACGGATTCATAGTCCCCGGATCTACGTTAATATAGGGATCAAATTTCTGTATAGTAACCTTGTAACCGCGTTGTTTTAATAGAAGACCGAGGGAGGAGGCAGTTATGCCTTTACCGAGTGACGAGACCACTCCGCCCGTAACAAATACATATTTAACTTTGTGTTTCATAATTAATCGCAGGCTTAGATATTAAATAAATTTACGGGATTAAATATAACAATTTGCGGCTCAAGTCCCAAGGAGAATAATGTCTGAACCGCAGATTCCTCAGATTAAAGGATTTCGCAGATTTACCGGCATCAGGGAAAGGAATTTCAACCGGAAGGCAGAAAATAAAAAAGGAGTCCGTTAGCTAAAGGACTCCTTCTTTCTTACTTATCAACTAATTCCCTGTTAAATTTAAACCTATTTCATAAGTATCAGCTTCTTCGTGCTTACGAAATCAGACGATTTCAACTGATAAATATAAACTCCGCTTGCCAATCCGGTTGCGTTAAATTCCACAGAATAGCTTCCGGAAGGCTGTTCTTCATTTATTAATGTGGTTACTTCCTTGCCGAGCATATCATAGATCCTTAATGATACAAAGCCCTGGTTCTTAAGCTGATATTTAATAGTAGTCGAGGGATTAAATGGATTAGGATAATTCTGCGAAAGACTGTATTCCTCAACAACATTTACTTCTCCTTCGGTTCCAGTCAGACTAATCGGACCCGAATAGACTGCTCCGTTAGCGGTTCCCGCAAAAATATAATTACTTGGGGAAATGGCTATTGACGAGACATTAAAACCTTCCATGCCAATAGGCTTCCAGAAATCTTTCGCGTTGCTAATCATGAACACACCTGCACCCCACGCGCTTACATAAGTATTATTATTGCTGTCGAACGTAATTGCATAAATATGTTTAGCACTTAGGCCTGTGTTGAAAGTCTGCCAGGTGTCACCGCCGTTTGCTGACTTATATACTCCGCCGCCATATGTTCCCGCGTAAATCTTGTTGTCGCTTGCAATTCCTAACGACCAGATCTGTTCGAATGGGATATTGCATTTTGTCCAGTGGTCGCCGCCATCCAGGGATTTAAGCACTCCTTCACCAAAAGTTCCCGCAAACAGACCAACATTCTGTTTGTATGCTAATGCGTGGATGTTCAGGCTGAGTAAGCCGGTGTTCATCTCTCTCCACGATAACCCCATATCAGTTGATTTCTTAACTCCACCTCCCCACAAGCCTGCATAAACCATATTATTTTCGTCAATCGCAAGTGCACGCACATCCGTATTTACGAGATTAGTCTGAACCCAGGTGGCTCCGTTATCCGATGATTTATAAACGCCAAGTTCTGATCCGGCAAATATTGTCCCATTGGGTGCAACTTTAATTGTCCAGATATATCCGACGTTCATATCACCGTTTAAATGATTCCATGTTGTTCCGTTGTCCTGAGAGCGTAAAATTTTCCCGCCCCAAGTTCCTATATAAAGGTCGGTATTGCTGTAGAACATCGTCCATATAAGACCCTGGTTAACCAATGCGGCATTTTGACCCCAGGTAACAATACTGCTGTTGTTAGCATTCGGATTTGTAGCTCCGCCTGCAATTAAAGTAGCCGACGCACTATTATTTGAGCTTACTAAATCAATCTGCGTAAGTGAAGTAATAGATGCGTTGTTAATAATTTTATTGTCCAAAGGGATGCTGCCAAGGAACATCCGGTAATTGAACTGCCCGATGCCTGAAACATTATTAGCTATCACCTGCCCGCTTATCAGACCTGTAGGGAAATCAAGCTCGGCCTTGGGAGCCAGGATAGAACCCCCTACATCTATATTATGAACATGAAGGTAAATTGCGTCGGGGAAGTTATATAAAACATTATTTATTGCAGTCCCAACCACTTCATGTCCGCCGGTCCAGGTAACAGATGTGCCGGAGATATTCACTAGTACAACAGAACCGTTTGGCACTTCCACCCGAAAGCTGTTTGCCTGGGAAAGCTGTGCACCATCCACACTGAATACGTTGAGCACGGGATTCTCACCCGATAATTTCAATCCGCCCCATTCAAATTCCGTTAGTCCGTTTACAGTATAGGTCTTCAGCATTGAAGAGAGATTTTGGAGATACGGTTTTGCTCCGTTAAAATCAATTACATCATCCTGCCTCAAAGTTCCGTTAACTATGCTTACTGTGTTCAGAGGAAGATTGGAATAGTTTTTATAAACCACATTCCCTCCAAAAACCGAACCGCTGATATAAGTCAGACCGTTACCAACAACCAGAACGTCAGCAGTGTCGCTCGAGAGGGGCAGCATGTAACCAACGCTGTAGTTTGATAAGTATGCGTTGTTCCCGACCGCTACTTTTCCTTCAGTATCAGAAGAGGGCTGATTTATATCGTTAAGTACAAAAACGTTGAAATCTGAAGCGGCGCCCAGATCGTATGTATGGGAATATAAATTTACTTTTGTTTTAATTGTAAGAGTTGCCGATTCACCGTTTAATAGTGACGTTATTCTCCAAAGTCCGTCAGTGGAAGTATAAGTCCCTTTGGTAGCCGTATATGATACATAGTCAAGGCCGCTCGGGAGGATGTCGGTCACTTTAATATTGTCTGCAGCACCGGGACCGAGATTAGTCACTTTTACGATTGAATTGACAAACTCACCGTGATTTGCTTGTGGATTATCTATACTCTTCTCGAGTTTTAAGTCTGCCAGAGTCCCCGCATTGGGGTTATCAATTAAAACCATATTTGTAAGGTTAACGGCATCCACAGGGTTTGTTGTAACCGCGAAAAGCACATCGTTAAAATCGTGATCCCCGCCGTTCGCTATTCTTTTTAAGTCCTCAAAACCTACGACAATCCTGTTGGTAAAAGGATCGTTTAGTGAAACAACATGTCTTCTGTATTCAGCAGTTAGTTCTGGATTTAAAGTATCGTTTGAAAAATAAATCCCGACACCGCTGTTTGTTCCGATTGTTGTGCCAAATCCGTTAGCAACCACAAACCATCCTACAACTGTATTCGCAGGAAATGTCCCGATTTTAACCCTGCTCCCCGCAGTCAAATTTCCGCCCGCTCCGGGGAGTGAAGCATTAGGGAAAATAATTGTCATACTGTTCAGTATGCTATTTATTGAAGTCGGGGGAGTATTGACATTATAGGTATAAAAACCAATGGCGTTTCTGTAACCCGCTCCTTCCCAAACAAAACTTACCCAGACTTCCGCAAGGGAGGTAAGGACGACATTTGTCTGAGCATTACCAGCTAGGTACTGAGGATGATGAACACTCACGTTTTTATATTCAGGGAGTGAATTGGTTATAGAAGCCAGGAATTCCGGCGAAAAGTTATCATGAACCGGATCCAGATAAGAAGGAACACCCTGTGAGTCCCACGTACCGAGTGTTTTATAAACGGTCTGTGAGAATCCGATCCCCATAATCAAAAAAAGTAAAGCTAACGTCTTTTTCATTTTATACCTTTCGTATTTAAATTATCTACTATATATAAGCAATAAATATGCCATAAAAACAGCCTTAAATCTCGGTTTTTCGGGGTTGTTTTTAGATAATTTGTCTCATTTTGCAACACTTACCCTATTTTGTCTCATTTTGCAACAAAAGAAATGTACAATCCCTGATTCCCCGGTAATTGTGTTATTAGAAAGTAGCCCAACACCTTGCCTGTTTCAAAGAAATGCTTCACGGCATAAACCAGATAATTAATACATTTCTAAACTCAAAAATACGGGAATAAATAAATAAAAGCCAATTCTTATTAAAGACCACTTTAGAAAAAAAAGGAGGAGATAAACCCTGCTCCTTACTAACTAAACCAATATTTTTGATCCTATGCGTCGGACTATTTCATTAAAACTAACTTCTTCGTACTCACAAACTCTCCCGCCTTAAGCATGTAGATATAAACTCCGCTTACCAATTCAGAATTCCTAATTCGTAATTCGTAATTATAGACGCCTGCTTCCTCCATCTCATTTACCAGCGTAGCAATCTCAGTCCCGGTAATGTCATACAGTTTCAAGCTCACAAAACTCTTCACCGGTAACTGATAACTGATCACTGTTGACGGATTAAACGGATTTGGATAATTCTGCAATAAAGAATATTCTGTCGGAACATTAGCAGCTTCAACTTCTATTTCATTACTATAAACAAACTTACCGTCGTTGTCAATCTGTTTTAGCCTGAAGGAATATTTCCCTGAGATTTCAATCTTATTTTCAAACGAATACTCCCTTGGCGAATTGCTGCTACCACTGCCTGCAACGAAACCAATTGTCTCCCATACTTTAGACAATGAATGACCATTTAATGACGATGAATGACTACTTAATGACCTTTCTACTTCAAACCCGTAGTTATTAACTTCCGTTGCGGTACTCCAATTAAGTTTTACTCTCCCATTAAAAGTCTCCGAGGAGAAACTTGTCAGTTCAACGGGAAGAGGGTGGTCACTATCAGCCAGGGTCCATCTGCCGGAAACATCTGAAATATTTGTTAATGTTACAGTATTGTTTAATGCGTCAACAGTCCCTCCCATAATAGCCCAGTCTGTTCCGGTGTTAGTGGATCTTACCAGGGTCAGCTTTTCCTCAACGATTCCGTTAATTTCACTTTCAAGGTAAGTAAAAACAAGCGTGTGACCAACTCCTTTATCCTTTCCGGACATATTGGTTGCCAGATCATAGTATCTGAGAATGCTTTTGTTTCCGTTTTGGGTTTGTTCCGTATGTCCTCTTTTGAACTGACAAATTCCAAGCGAAATGCCTGTGCTGATTATAGCACCAAAACCCGCAACATTATATGAGGATGCGGATGAGATATCAAGATATCCGGAAGTTATCTTCCCTGAAGCACCGCTTAAAACTCCCGATCCCTCAACAAGAACACCGGTGTTCGAAAGTGTTATTGTCTGCCCGTTTAAGTCAATGTTCTTTTCTAAAACGAGGTTTCCATTTACGGTGAAGCCTGTAGTCAGGGAAGGGGATGCTGTGGATGAGAAGAGTAAATTATTTACTGTTGGTGTGCCGCTCACAAAAGTTTCGTTTCCCAAATCCCATTTATACAACCCGACATTATCCGTAGCTGCCGGCGCCGTTCCGCTGCTCCAGTTTGCTGCTACTGACCATGAATTGCTTTCGCTCCCTATCCAGGTGTTAAATGCCGAGGAAGAAACCCAGTCAGCCCCCGCGTCCATATTTGTTAAAGTTCCGTTATATCCATTCGCGGTATTGTCATATAATGTTGTTCCATCGGTATGATCAAATCTGTAATAAGCAAAAAGATTTGTCTCATTACCTACCTGAGAACGATGCATAATTTCGTGTATTTCACCGGCAGATAGTGATTTACTCCAGAAAGAAAAGTCATCAAAACTCCCATTGAAGTAGTCCCCGTTTGCATAACGTCCAAGAAAAGCATTCGTATAAGAAGAAGAAATTGTGGGCGGGAAATTTATGCCACTTGGGAAAACCAAAGTTTCCTCTTTTCCATTTACATAAACTTTGATTTTTTCAGCATTAGTTACCCCCGACCCATCAAATACCACAGCAAGATGAACCCAGGTATTAGCTTGTAAAACATTTGTATTTGTATATGCTTCTCCGTAGGAAGTATTACTAATTGAAATCAAAATATCATCTGACCCTTGGACATGTGTATTAGGTAATTGATGGAAAGTAACCCTGTTCCAGTCTACTGAAGAATACCGGGTAAAAAAAGTACTCCATAAAGCGTTATCTATGTTTTTGGGACACACCCACCCGCAGAATGAAAAATGCTCCAAATTGTTGAAGGAGGTGCTAAATCCAGCAGGAAGATTTACATAATCATCTGTTCCGTCAAGATCCAAAGCTTGTCTTGGACCGGCGAAGCAGCCTGATGCTTTCCATTCGGGTCCGTTAGTTAATGTTCCTGCGTTGCTGTTCCCGCTGTTGTCAGTAAGCGATGTTCCGGACCCGTTACTCATTGAATAATATGCTTTCAGATTTGCGTTTGCACCGATTTCTTTATACATATTTGCCTTAATTTCCGATTGCGTACGGGCAGCATTCCAGATGCGAACTTCGTCAATTGATCCGTTGAAATAATACCATCTGTCTGATGGGAACCCTTTAACAGTACTCCCATAACCCGTGCCAATAGAGGAATAAGTCCACCAGCTATTGTCTGTAACGACTGATCTGGTGCCGACAGAAACTCCGTCAATATATAATGTTTGAGTTGATCCATTTGCCGTAAAAGCAATATGATGCCACTTGTCATCATTATAAGCCAGAGATGAAGTAATACTCCCTTCAACTCCGGGATTAGGCCAGAATTCTCCCCTTATAGTGCCATCACTTTTCATTACCAATGTCGGAATCCAACCGCCGACAGGAGATGCCGGAGGTTTTGCTGAAGTCTGTCCAAATAAACATCCCCAGGAAATTGTTGTGGTTTTAAACCATAACTCTATTGTCAAAACATTTGGATCTCCAAAATCGTATGGGATATCAACATAATTAGAACTTCCGTCAAACTTCAGGGCATAACCGCCTATCTGGGGAAAGGAAAAGTGGGACAAAAGAAGTATCAAAACTGAATAGAGAATAATTCTTTTCATGGTTACCTCAATAATATGTTTACAATAGCTAAATATGTAATTATCCTGTCAGGCATAAAGTACCTGTCCTAACCACATAAAAGAAAACCTTATTACAAAAATAGTTTTCGGAAAACTATCTTGCAAGTGAAAAGTGGAGTGTGTGATGACTCTTTAGAAATGTCATTAAATTGTCAACGGAATAGTTCAACACCAAGACTATGGAACTTCTCTTAGATGTTAATTCCGACGCGTCCGCAGATGGCGGATGATAAATAAAATAATTTCAAATGTTTTTTCATTTTTTCAAAAAAAGATCACAACATGATAGTGTTTTTTCCCTCCCGGTATATTATATTTGCATAACAAAATAAACAACGTTTTTTGACAGAATTGCCTCCTGAAGAATCAACAAAACGTATGTATTTTTTGAATATTTCTACTTCTCTTCACTGATCCAAAACCCATTGTAAACCCATCCTAAACCCATTGAAAACCAATCCTGATAATCTTACCCGGTATATCCAATACTAACCTGCGGCGGTTAGCAGTTTTCTCAGATATAAGGGAATATTTTGTCAATTCTTTCTCTGCCTTTATCTCTTTTACATTTGCGTTACTTAGCGATTGACTTTGCGTTCCCTTGCGGTTAAATCATCTAAACGCTAAGTCTCACGCTAAGTTTTAAGTCTACTTTAGAACTATCAACTTCTTCGTACTCACAAAATCACCGGCGCGCAATTGGTAAAAATATACTCCGGAAGTTAATGCACCTGTCCCGCCCAGGGCGGGATAATTATTAATTCTTAATTCATAATTATGCACGCCTGCTTCCTCCTCCGCATTTACCAGCGTAGCAATCTCAGTCCCGGTAATGTCATAAAGTTTCAAGCTCACAAAACTCTTTACTGGTAGCTGATAACTGATCACTGTAGACGGATTAAACGGATTAGGGTAATTCTGTGATAAAGAAAATTCTGTCGGAACATTATCTGCTTCAACTTCTATTTCTTTACTGTAAGCAAACTTACCGTCGTTGTCAATCTGTTTTAACCTGAAGGAATATTTCCCTGAAAATTCAATCTTATTTTCAAACGAATACTCCTTTGGCGAATTGCTGCTACCACTGCCTGCAATGAAACCAATTGTCTCCCATACTTTAGACAATGAATGACCATTTAATGACGATGAATGACTACTTAATGACCTTTCTACTTCAAACCCATAATTATTGACTTCCGTCGCTGTCTGCCAGTTAAGCGTTACCTGCAAACCTGAAACAATAGCTGAGAATGTGCTTAACTCAACCGGAAGAGGTTGGTTACTAAGAGCAGCCGATGTACCACCGCCTCCGGTGCCTCCCAAGTATTGGGCATTCATAATTACAGGTATCAAAACCGGCAATAAAATAAATAATATATGCTTTTTCATTTTTAAATTCCTTAGGTTAAATCAAAATATTTTTGTTTACTTTTATCTTTCTTAAATAACAACCTGCTAAGGCGCAGTTCGTACACCATGTCCACTTGAAGTAGCGGCTGAACCTGTGGCGCCAACATCAACGCGGTTGGAAATTGGGTGGTTGGCGGAATCATTGGAATTGTTACCACCACGCAGACCGATTCCAGCACCTTGTGTTACTCCTGTTATGCCTCCGTAAGTTGTATTTGCAGAAGTCCCAGTACCATTCCCGTTTATCCCGGGCCAATAATCGACAGTTGCATTACCGTTAGGGTTTAGGATACCATCTCCGTGCATTCCGGTAAAACTTTGACCGGCAATGTTTGCAGTTGAAACAATTCTTTCAAATAGATTGCCTGCCATCTCCATAATTCCGTAGTAAGTAGCCCCGGCAGTTACCCTTCCGGAATTACCGCTTGTGCCGGCAAATATCCCCCCACGTAAAGGACCACTAATATAAGTGATAGAGTTCACAGCGTTTCCATGTTGATAACCGGTAACAACGCTTGTACCTCCGGATAAAGGAGTTGTTGGGGGAGCGGATACTTTAAAATGAGTACCGTCTGTAATTTCTGTAACAACAGTACTCGGAGCAAATTGCCCTATTCCGGCAGTCACTCGTACCGGCATTCCAATTGATAGTTCTGTCGTATTATTCACAGTAATAGAAGCACCGGTTCCTGTAACAATCGCACTATTCGATAAACTGATTGTTGGAGCGATAGAAACAGAAAAAATTGTTGAACTTGTAATACCTGTGACTACTGCACCGGGACGGAAGGATCCTGTACCGCCTGTTACACTAACAGGAGTTCCAATTTGAAGACCGGTAGTGCTGACGACTCTAACAGTAGCAGAATAACCAGTAACAACGGTTGCACCCCCTGATAAAGCTGTCGTTGGTGAAGCGGATACTGTAAACAGTGTGGGACTTAAGACTACTGTAACATAAGTGCCGGCTGCAAATACACCGGTACCGGATGTAACTGATACGGGCATGCCAACCAATAGTCCCATAGTGCTGGCAACTATTACCGTAGTCCCTGAAGAAGTAGCCCCTGCAGTCGAAGTATAGGCTACAGTAGTAGAAGAAGTAGCCCCGGCAGATGAGGTATAAATTGTTAAATCAGATGAGACTGCTCCGGAAGATGAGACGTAATTTGTGCTGTTACTTTGATAGTTAGTGCCAATAGATTCATTAGTTGACCCGTCATCATTTATTGTGTAGGTACTTTTAACAATTCCTGTATTACCCCAAGGGAATTCATTTGGTACGGGTGTTTCCGGACCCCTGCAAGCTTTTTCATACTCAAGTTCAGTCATAGGACGCAGACCGCTCCAATCGAGATAAGCCGCAAAATAGACCCAGGATAGTTTGCAGGCAACGTGACTGTTTGAAGGCGAAGTATAGACAGCCGGTATGTAGCTGTTTGTGCCTATTACACTTCTATATATCTTGTAACGGTAAGTAGTATCGCCAACATACCCAATAAGCGAATTGGGACTAGCCCCCATTGTAGTCTGCTGCGTGTAAGTCAGCGTATTTAAGAAATCTACAAACATTTGCTGTGTCACTTCATATTTCATACAATAAAAAGCATTATATCCTTTAGGATAATCAGCAGCAAGCGACCCGGCGGAAATAAGAGTTAACTTAGTTGCCCACAGATTCCCGGTTGTTTGACTTATTGTCAGTGCATTTTCGGAAGAACATAAAAGGGGAATAGTCGCACCCGTAAGCCATGAGCCGTTGGTGAAACTGCCTGTTTCCGTCCCCCCGCTCCCCACATAGAAACTCCCTTCCGGTACATACACCATTTCAATAGCGAAAACCCGAATATCAACCTCGGTTTGTTCAGCACCGTAATTCCAGCGTAATTGTGCATTTGTGAAGGTATTTGTCCCTGTACCGTCAGAACTGCGGTAAATAAAAACACCGGTTCCATCCGATGCCGGAGTTATGGTGCTTCCGGTGGGGGCTGTATGTCCGGTTCCATTAAGTATAGCGTGTTCCCAAATTGCGTAGCCTCTAACAACGCTTAATCCTCCAGATAGTGCAGTGGTCGGTGCAATAGAAACTGTAAAGGATGTTCCATCTATAATCGCAGTGACCACAGTACCCTCGGTAATAACTCCGGTGCCGGCTGATTTACAAACGCGCATTCCGACTCTTAATCCCGTTGTACTTCCGACTGTAATTGTAGTACCCGTAGAAGTAGCTCCTGCAGCCGAAACGTAATCTCCATTGACTTTATATTTCACAAACACCCACGCCGCATCCCAATTATTTGGAGCGGACGAAGTTCGCCATGAGTTGTCCCATGAAATGTTAAAATTAACAAAAGCGTAGTGATCCGTAGTATTTATTCCTGTAAGGCTCACATTGCTTATACTAATATTATTTGCATTGACCATGTTTGCCATGACCATCGCAATTAGAAGAGTAATTATTTTTTTCATAGTATGTTGTACCTTAATTTATTTAGTTATCATGTCTCAAAAGCTTATTAGTGAAAACTTGCTTAGTAAAGATTAATATAGATTTATATTTATAAATTGTAAATGTACTTCTTTATACCTGTTTTTTTTATTCTTCTTTTACTCTTATCTGATTTCATTAACATTTGTGGCAAGCACTGCCGGCTCAGTGGCAGTTGAAATGTGGCTGAGAGAAGAAAAGCCTCCATCACTGTCGCTGTATTGTGCATTAAAGCTTCCGGCAATTGATAATAGTATTAAACTCGCCTTCTCCGCAGAAGCCCCTTCGTATTAATAAAATCAACACAAAATTATCCTAAATATAAATGGTATCCAAGGTTTATTCGACGAGCGAGAGGGGTATTCGACGAGCGATGAATAGCGTCGACGAGCGATGAAAAATAACTACCATTTTTAGAGTAATAAAACTCCCTGCTCCGCTTTATGCAAATTTTACTTTGAAGGTTTATTTGTTTTAGCTAACTTTACTATAGTTGTTTTTTCATCGCTTTCCTGTGGCTTGCTTCCGGAAATTTAGTAAATTGAGCTATAAATATTTTATGAAGAACTTATTATTCCTTTCCGTCATATCTTTACTCACTTTCTCATCTTGCAGCAAGGATGATAATCCTGTGGCTTCAATCCCTGTTCCCGTTTACGATACATTAACCTATCAGGGGCAGACGTATAAAACAGTGAAAATTGGTAGCCAGACATGGTTCAGCGAAAACCTGAACGCCGGAAAATTTATTGGAGGAAGCACACATCCCATGGATAACGACACCATTGAAAAACACTGTTACTCTAATTCCACAAATAATTGTCTTTTATACGGCGGCTTCTATACTTGGAATGAAGCAATGGCCTATAGCACTACTCCCGGCGCGCAGGGAATTTGCCCCGAAAACTGGCATATTCCGACTTTAGCGGAATATGAAACGCTTAAATCTACAGTGAATAACGACGGAAACGCCCTCAAATCAAAATCCCAGGGAATTGGCGAAGGTGTGGGAACTAACTCAAGCGGATTTAGTGCTTTACTTTCAGGTTACCGGTCTCAATATGGTTCATTTTTCAGCTTGGGATACTTTTCTCTCATGTGGACTTCAACCATTTATCCCCCCGATGAAACTTACAACCTCCATCTCTTTAACAGCAGCAACTCCATCGCCTTTAACTACCGATATATCGAATACAGCATCCCCGTCCGCTGTCTGAAGAATTCCGATTAGCTAAGCCGGGAGAATCAAAAATCATTTCACGGCTTTGTCCAGGCACCATTTAACATACTCCCGACATACCCCTGAATGTCTACTGAAGCCATCCCCCCTTGTAGTTATTCCCCAACCGTCAATAGGTATTTTTAATTAAAAGCATCCAAAACCCCATTTCCTTCGATTTCGGCTCATAATCACTGTTTATTTCGGACATTTTCAATTTTTACCCCAGATTCAAAAAAGAACTTTAACAGAAAATAAATCATTCCTCAACTTACCGGACTCCTTCCCTAATTCAGAATTCATAATTATTCCATTGTTTTATTCAACTATTTCCCTTATTTTTACGTAGATTAAATATAAATAACAATAGAAATCATTTGAATTACGCAGAATCAGTTGAAATATTACGGAATTTCCTTAAAAAGGGGAATCACCGCATAACCCCGGAACGGTTTGTTGTCCTCCGCTTTGCCCTCGACGCAAATACCCACTTCTCGGCCGATGAACTTTTCATGAAAATGAACTCCGAGGTCTCCCGCGCTACGGTCTATAATACCCTTGATATTTTAGTAGAGTGTAATATTCTTACCCTGCGGAATTTTGGCGATAAGCTTAAAAGATATGAGTGTACTGCCGCTAAGGAATCGCACGACCATCTTATCTGCCAGGACTGCGGACGAATACTTGAATTTCATTCCGATTCAATTGATAATATTCAAAAAAATATCTGCGAAGAAAATGACTTTGACTCCTCACACTATTCTTTTAACATATATGCACGATGCAAGCACAAAGACACCTGTCCGTACTTTAACGCCCGGCAGCAGTCTTGATAAAGCAGTAAAAAGCAATTGTTTTGTAATTACCGGAATCCCGTCCGGTGTTCATAAAGTACAATTGATCCGCCTCGGTATTTCCGTCGGGGATAAAATTGTCTGCCTCCAGCGGCTCCCAGGAGGTACAATAATAATTCAGAAAAACCGGCAGGAGATCGCCATAGGCTATCATCTTGCCAGGGAAATCAGTATTAGGTATATCTAAAATAATTAAATTTTATGTCTGATCCCGATATAATAGAACATAAGGATAAGCACCTTCACCTTTCAAAGGCTGAATCGCCCGGCATGGACTCAAACAAACTCAAAGTCGTCCTTGCAGGCAATCCAAACGTCGGCAAATCCCTTATCTTTAACCACCTCAGCGGTGTTTACGTGGACGTTTCAAATTTTCCGGGGACTACCGTCGCAATTACCAAAGGGGTTTATAAGGATTATAATGTCTACGATACCCCCGGCATATACGGCGTTTCTTCTTTTAACGATGAGGAAAAAGTTGCCTCCGAAATGATTCTTGAAGCGGATATTATTATTAACGTAATCAACGCCCTCTATCTGGAACGCGATCTCTTTCTTACTCTTCAGCTTATTGAGATGGGTAAAAAAGTTTCCGTTATCCTTAATTTTGCAGATGAATTGAAGAAACGGAATATCAAGATTGATGTAAATCGTTTATCCGGACTTCTTGGTGTGGAAGTAATCAATACATCCGCAGTAAATAAAACAGGGTTTGACCGGCTCGATTACGCAATTGAAAACGCACGCATCGGTAAGCAGAATGAAGCACTTCATAAACTCCTCCATAATCTGCTTGACCGCGTAGGCTCTCAGGCTGAGGCTCTGCTTGTGGCGGAAGGCGATGAATATATCTCCAAAAAACACGGTGTTAATCCCGGCTCCCCCGATGACAGGGAATTTGTCTACATCGACCGCCGTAACCGCGTTAATGAAATTGTCTCAATCGTGGAAGTGGAGGATACTTCCGCAGGACGCTTTTCCAACCTGTTCGGTAGACTTGCCGTTAACCCGTATACCGGAATCCCAATACTGTTAGTCATTCTCTCCATAATATTTTTCCTCATAGGGGACATCGTCTCCCAGCGCATTGTCGGCTTTACGGAAAATACTATCGGCAAAAGGTATTTTGAATATTACACAAAACTACTGGTATCGGAATATGCCTCTGTCGATATTACCGTAAACCTGCTCGATGACTACGATAAGATTCAGGATGTAAAATCCTTTTCCTTGCCTCACGGATTTGACCACATCCCGAAATCCAAACACGAGTTTTTGGAAGTTTCACGTTTACCCAACGCCCGGACAAAATATATTTTTCACAACCCGCTCATAAAACTTCTCTTCGGTGAGTTTGGCATCATTACTATGACAATCACTTATCTTCTTTTCCTCCTTCTGCCAATGGTCATTTCATTCTATCTGGCAATGGCAATGCTTGAGGATAGCGGCTATCTCCCCCGCCTCGCCACAATGCTGGACAGAACTCTTAACAGGATCGGTCTTAACGGGAGGGCTGTTATCCCAATCCTTCTTGGCTTTGGCTGCGTTACAATGGCTACCGTAACTACACGCCTGCTGGGAACCGAAAAGGAAAAATCTATAGCTAATGCCATCCTTCAGTTTACTATCCCCTGCTCAGCCCAGCTTGCGGTTGTATCCGTCCTTCTTAGCGGTGCCGGTTTAGCTCCGCTGATTATCTATGTCGTCGTTATCTTCACCGTAATGGTCACTATCTCCACCCTTATGAATAAATTAATTAAGGGACAGGCAGCTCCGCTCCTTATTGATCTCCCAATTATGCGTCTACCAAAATTTGATAATATTTTCAAAAAAACATTTTTCCGTACTTATGGATTTATGAAAGAAGCTTATATTTGGTTTTTTGTTGGAGCACTTTTTGTAGGAATCCTGGATCTATCAGGTCTGTTACTGGTCTTACAGGATCTGCTGGCACCGTTAACCACGGTTTGGCTTAAACTTCCTAAAGAAACTGCCACCGCATTCGTTATGGGTATGATCAGAAGGGACTTTGGCGCAGCCGGACTCTTCTCTATCCCGCTAACCACTATGCAGATAACGGTTGCCATAATTACAATTACTCTCTTCGTTCCCTGCATTGCCTCGTTTATGGTAATGCTGAAGGAACGGGGAATTAAGGAAGGTTTGATAGTGTGGTTCTCCGCCTGGATTATTGCTTTTTTTGTAGGCGGACTGACTGCTCAGATAATTATTTAATAACTTAATTTATAGATATATGAAACTTAACATTTTTATTGTTTTTCTTTTTACAACGGTTATTTTCTCACAGACAAAGAATCCCGAAATAACAGCCGGGGAAATTTATGATCACATAAAGTTCCTCGCCTCTGATGACCTGAACGGAAGGCAGACAGGGACTGAGGATATACGCATCGCGGCGGAGTATCTGCGCACTGAATTTGAATCATACGGACTGACTCCCGCGTTCAATAATTCCTTCTTTCAACCGGTAAAATTCAATTCATCTGTTGGTCTCGGTAATACAAATGCCATGTCAATTAACCTGAACGATGAGGAAATTGAACTGGATGTCGAAGACGGTTATATGCCCCTCCCCTTTTCCGGTTGTAAAGCTTTAACAAATGGAATGATGGTCTTTGCAGGCTTCGGAATCACCGATCCTAAAAACAACTATGATGACTACGCAAATATTGACGTAAAAGATAAAGTCGTAATTATCTTCAGGCAATATCCTGACTTTAATAATCCTAAAACAACATTTGCCAACTTCCGCTCCCTTCGTCAAAAAGCAAAAACCGCTAAAGATAAAGGAGCCGTTGCTCTGATAATTGTAAATGGCTACGAGGAAAATCTCCCATCAGTAGAGACAGATGAATTTGTAAGCTTTGTTTATGATAAAGCCCCCTTAATGACCGAATTTCCTGTGATCCAGATTAAACGCAAACATATTGAAAATATCTTCGCTAAAAAAGGGAATTCTCTTGAAAACCTTTTCCGGATCATCAACACAACCAAGCAGCCTCATTCCGTGGAATTAAAAGACGCGACTGTTTCATTGACCTCGCATGTCTACATTATCGAAGGAGAATGTAATAACGTAGGTGCAATTCTGGAAGGTAATGACCCCGTTCTCAAAAACGAATATATCGTATTCGGAGCTCACTATGATCATCTCGGAACAAGCGATGAATTTTCGCTTACCCGCACTTCTTCCCCCGAGATTCATAACGGTGCAGATGATAATGCATCAGGTACTGTCGCTCTCCTTGAACTTGCTGAGAAACTTGCTTCAGTAAAAGACAAGCTAAAGCGTTCCTTTATTTTCATAGCTTTTACAGGTGAGGAAATGGGACTTCTTGGCTCCGCCTATGTTGCTAATAATCCTCCTGTCACGACTGACAAAATGATCACGATGATTAACCTGGATATGATTGGAAGATTAGACTCCGCTAAATCATTGGTTATCTATGGAGTTGGGACTTCTCAGAAATGGAATGACCTTGTAAATAAACTTAATCCCGGATTTCGTTTGACTCTCAATCCCGACGGATTTGGCCCCAGTGATCAGTCCTCCTTCTACGGGAAAAACATTCCGGTCCTTTTCTTCTTCACCGGCGTTCATTCGGACTATCACAAGCCTTCCGATGATATTGAAAAAATCAATTGCGAGGGAGAGAAGGAAATTCTTGACTTTGTTTATGCAATTGCTTACGACATCAACTCAATGGAAGTAAAACCGGACTTTATATCCGTTCCCCGCAAAGAGATGGGATCAAGCTCAGGCTGGCGAGCTTATGTAGGCACCGTCCCGGATTTCGGCTCTAACGAAGAGGGATATAAAATATCTGCCATCACTGAAGGAAGCCCCGCAGCTAAAGGCGGAATGTTAGCAGGAGATTTAATGATCAGATTCGGCGGTAAATCGGTTGCAAATATTTATGACTATACTGCCGCACTGCAGGAACTCGGTCCCGGTGATGAAGTTGAAGTGGTTGTTAAAAGGAATAATCAGGAAATAAAACTCAAAATAATATTAGGAATGAGGTAATATGGCACAGAATCATTCATTTGACATCGTATCTGAAATTGATTTACAGGAAGTTGACAACGCTGTTAATCAGGCAACAAAAGAAATAAACCAGCGTTATGACCTTAAGGACAGCAAGACGGAAATAGAACTGAATAAGAAGGAAAAACTCCTGAACATCAACACGAAAGATGATTACGCAAGAAAACAGAGTATTGATATACTCCAGTCTAAATTTATCAGGCGCGGACTCTCGATTAAAGCTCTCGATTACAAGGATCCCGAAGAATCTGGTGGTGGCAGGATGAAACAAACAATACTTCTGCGCACCGGCATCTCAAAAGAGAATGCAAAATTAATCACCAAGTTGATAAAGGACGCAAAACTTAAAGTTACCTCTCAGATTCAGGATGAACAGGTCCGAGTGACTGCTCCTAAAATCGATGACCTGCAGGCTGTTATCAAGCTCGTGAAGGATGCGGAATATCCATTCCCCACTCAATATGTAAATATGAAATAATCCTCCCCGGAATTCTTTTGAATTCTGAGGGAAAATAGTTAAATTTGATATCCGGTTTTTGAACTGCCGGAGTGGCGGAATTGGTAGACGCGCTGGACTCAAAATCCAGTCTGGCTTAAACCAGGTGCCGGTTCGAGTCCGGCCTTCGGTACTCAACTTAGAAAGTCCTTATTATTAAGGACTTTTTCTTTTTGCTCACTTCACCGGTTTTACTTTTTCCGCCCCCCTGAACTAAAGTTTAACAAATATTTCACTATATTTGTATGTCATCTATTTACCACATTGGAAGGCTCACAAATGAAAAGTATTTATCTGTTTTTATCGTTATGTATACTTCTTATCACCCCACTTTCCGCACAGGATTCCACAATGAAAGTCGTTGGGCCCGGAGTTAAATTTTATTCGGTTAAAAAACCCGGTCCATATAGCTTTAAAATTCTTGAAATAGATATTTCACAACCCCAGAATAAAATTGAAACCGTTCTTGCCAGGGATGTAATGGGGAACGGATTCGAGAAAATAACTTCAATGGCAAAAAGAAACAGCCGCAACGGCCATATCGTTATGGGCGCAATCAATGGTGACTTTTTCGGTATTTCTTATCCCGATTCTGCCCTCACTTTTCTTAGTAGTCCAATGATAAAAGACAGAGAATATGTTATGGGGAAATATGTTCTCAGATCATCTTTTTCCATTACAGAATCTAAGAATCCTGTCATCGATATCCTGAGTTTCAAAGGTACTCTGAAGGCAAAAAATGGGCTTACTGCTTCTCTCTCGAATTTGAATCAGGTGCGTAGTACAAATCAACTGACTGTGTATAATAAATATTTTGAAACCACTACCGGAACAAACAGCTTCGGTGTGGAATACAGAGTAACTCCTATTGATTCACCTGTTATAGGAAGCCCTGTGAGATTCAAAGTTCTTGCAAAGGAATCAAATATCGGCGGAATGCAAATCCAGGGTCAATATGTCCTCTCGGGTCATGGTACTTCAGCCACGTTTCTTAACACCAACGTCAGTATCGATGACACTGTCCTCCTTACTTTCGATACTAACCCCTCCAGAGGGGCGCTGGAATCTTATATGGGTGGAGGTCCAAGATTAATCACTAACGGCACCAGACCCTCTGATTTCGATGGTATAGAGAGCTTCGCAGCAGATTTCGTCAACACTCAGCACCCCCGGACAGCAGTTGGCATCTCGCAAGACAGTTCTAAAGTTTATTTTATTACCGTCGACGGAAGGCAGCCAGCTCTGAGCCTCGGGATGAGCCTGGCTCAACTCGCGGATTATATGATCTCCATCGGTTGTTATCACGGTATTAATCTCGATGGCGGCGGTTCGACAACTTTGGTAACTCGCGGAATTATTATGAACAGCCCTTCAGACGGCTCAGAGCGCTCCTGCGGAAATGCTTTGATTGCCGTGGCTGAGATTAACTCTGCAAGCTTTATCGATTCCTTCTATTTGACTCCGAGGCAGATTATTATTGACTCCACACAGACAAAAAAAATTAACATTAACGCAATTGACGTTTGGGGGTATCCAATTGATTCAGATGCCTCACAGTTTACCTGGCAGGTTACGGGAATTGACGGCTGGGTTGATTCTTCAGGAACTTTTCACCCTGTAAATGCAGGTGCCGGAAAGATCATTGCTGAAGTAAACGGCAAGCGTGATTCCATTAATGTTACAGTTCTTAACGAGATGATCCCCACATGGACAGTCTCATCCTCTGCAAATAACCTCCCCTCATGGTTCTCCACAACCGGGAATACAGAAAGAGGTCTGGCTTATGGTTTTGTGAATAACCAACACAGATTATATATTGTAAACCGTCCGAATATCTCAATAATTGATCCTTCAACAGGCGATGCTATCGGTAATATCAGCACATCGGGATTCAGCGGGGGCACTTATTTGGTGAATGATATTGAAACCTCAACCGACGGGAAGATTTTTGTCGGTAACCTTACTGTCAATGCCTCAACTTCCGCATTTAAGGTCTATAGATTGGACTCCGAAACTTCAGTACCCGTTCCTGTTATTGAGTACAGTAGCAGCACTATCAGACTGGGTGATAAATTTTCTGTGGTTGGATCATGGGAAGATAGCACAGCAGTCCTTTACGCTATGGGAAGCGGGACCGGAACTCTTCTTAAATGGACAATGTCGGGAGGGGCTTTCATCTCTGCACCTCAAACTATTTCAGTCACTCCGACAGCTACCGGAACTAATACAGTTGCGTATCCGCGCGGATTGGGCTTATCCAATTTCTTTGTCAACGGAAACTCTGTACGTCCGTCCGAATACACTCCCTCAGGAACTCTCGTCGCCACACTGCCGACAGGCCTCGTAGATACCCGCAGCAGTGCTATGCGCTATATTGATACCCCGACGAAAAAATACCTGATTGTATTTCAATACGGCTTTCCAAATGAAAATTCCGTAGTGCTCGATATTACAAACGGCCTGAGCAATGCAATCGTTCTTGAAACCACCCCGTCGATCGGCACAAACACCAATACGATAGCAGCTGCCGGAGATATTGCTTTCAGAGAGTACGGATCTTCCAGTTATCTGTTCTATGTCCTCTCCACAAACAATGGGTATGCAGCATACCAGCTCGTAAACGATGTCGTGAATGTCGAAGATTTAGAAGTTCCAACTGTATTTAAGTTGGAACAGAACTACCCTAATCCCTTTAATCCGGTTACAAAAATTAACTACCAACTGGCAGCTAATTCAGATGTGGTTTTAAGAGTATATGACATTCTTGGGAATGAAGTGTCAACACTTGTAAATGAAAATCAGGCTGCCGGAAATTACAGCGTTAACTTCAGTTCAAAAAACCTCGCTTCAGGAGTTTACATTTACAAACTTCAGGCAGGCAATTTCACAAATCTTAAAAAGATGCTTCTGCTGAAATAAATTATCAGAAACAGAGACGGGAGAAATCCCGTCTCTGACCTGAAAAACATCATTCCTCAAACTTACAAATCACAAATATTTTTTTCTTTTACTCAGAATAATTATATTTGGAATCTTAAATTTAAGTTACCTGGAGAGGTGGCTGAGTGGTTGAAAGCGGCGGTCTTGAAAACCGTTGTAGGCGTAAGTTTACCGGGGGTTCGAATCCCTCCCTCTCCGCTTACAAGCCCTTGTTTTACAAGGGTTTTGTGCTGGTCTGACCTTTAACAATTTCCCAAACTCAGAAAACCGTAAAAATCAAATATTGAGGTTATTTCTTGAAAATTAGGTATCAATTTGTACGACACCTATTTTTACCGGAATCGATAAACCTATAATCCAAAATTCCAAAGAACATTTAAAAGAGAAAAAGCACTGTTTGAAAAAGAATTAGGGAGTCAAATCCTAAAAAATTACAGTGCTGTTTCTCAATATCAAATTTTATTTTCTTGACTCATTTATTCTTTTTCGCCACAAACATAACATTTTTTTCTGTGAGAGTCAAGTAATATTTTTGAAAATCAACTATTGCTAAATTCCTTCAGTACGTACGCATTCGATTAATCGTATAGTTTTTATTTCGTTCACTTGTGTTTGAACCTCTAATTCCGTCCGCTCGGTATATCCCCGCTTTTTGCCTTTGCATTTTAAGAAGAAAATAATAGCTGTGATATTCCCTTCCTCAATTAACCCTTGTAATTTAGACTCCGCAAAGTCCAAAACCTCCTCCGTTTTATTATCTATCAACTCATTAAGTTCCGGATGTTCTTTGCATAAAAGATAAAACTTGGTTCTGGATATTCCCAAAGCCCCGTAAATATCCTTTTTCAATCCCGTGCTTTTATCAATAGCATTCTTTATGGTCTGCAAATTTGTTTTTTTGGTTGTGTTTTTGTGTTTATTATTAGTTTCCATTTGTAACTCCAATTAGTGATTATTTATTGATTATATCTTGAATGACCGTAAAACGGTTTCGGTTGTGGTTCTTATTTCTTAGAATTTCGCACACGTGCGGGGGTACGTGCCCTCTTCCCCCGTCAGTTGATACTTTATACCCCCCTAAAAGAATAACGTCTTTAAATCGTCTTATATCCATTTTCTCATTATTCAAATAAATTCGTTTGTGGATTGTAGTTTGTCAATAGTATTTCCGTCCTCCGGTTCTTCAGGTTCTGGCGTTCCTGAATGTAGTTTATTTGCAGCTCAAATTCTTTCGCAAGCTGCAGTACCCCGGGGGAGTCAAACTCACTTATTCCAAATTTACATCCATAACTACAAAGGAATGAGACTAACGCCCGCAGCGAAGTTTCCCCCCACCCCTTACCGGTGTTATATGTATCTTGCCTTGTGTTGCAATAGGGAGGGTCTGCATATATGAACGCCCGCTGTTTGTCGCTTGAATGTCGGAAACTTATTGACGTTAAAAAGTCTTGCCAGTCCTTATTGCTTATGACGGCATTTGATAACATCTTTATTGTGGCGTTCAATCTGTTAAATATCATTTCTTTATGGTTACTGTTTCCAAGTTTCAGGGTCTCGCCTTTTGCCAAAAATGTAAAGTTGCTCAGGAATAAAAATCTTATTGCTCTTTCAATCGGATTATCTTTGTACTCATTCTTTTTGTAATGTTGTAAACGCTGCATAGAAATATCGGTTATTTTCAGTGCCTCAATAAATTCTTTGTTGTGGAATTTTAAGACTTGAAAGAAATTAAATATTTCTGAGTCCAAATCATTCAGCAAATTAAACTTCGCCTGTGGTCGCTTTTGAAAGAACATTCCTCCGCTCCCAAAGAATGGTTCAATGTAAATTTCATGTTGTGGAAATAATCCTAATAAACTTTTTGCCATAAACTTCTTACTTCCCTGCCTCATGAGAATCAAATTACATCCTCCGCTCTGTCATAATAGGACGTACTTTGCTGCGGGTCTGTCTTGGTAGTGTTTATTTCCCTTAAGTTGTTATCAATCATACTAAAGGGAATAGTCCCTAATGTAGGGGTATGCCGGTTCTTAGTTATATGTAACAACAAAAGATTTTCAGTAATATCAATACGGTTATTTCCAAAGGTTAAGGTTTTATCTTTAGTGTATTTTTCCTCCCGCAGCGGACGTTCCAAAGACAAAGCAATATCGGAATTTTGAATAATGGTATATGAGTCGGCAATCTCCCCCTGCCGGTTTAATTGACTTATTGCAAATATTATTATTCCTTCCTCTATTGCAGTTTGTTTTAACCGCTGCATTATGCTTCCTATTTCATGATAACGGTTTTCGCCTCGCTCAGTCTGAATTAAATTAACATAATCTATTGCTGCAAATAGTAAATTAGGGTTATCCTGTTTACGGGATTTTATATCGGCTATTATCTGGTTAAGTTGAAACAGTCGATCCGATATATATAAACGCCCATCCAAATACTCACTAAATGCTTTCAATCCGTTTATGTCGAATTCTTTTAGCCTTTTGAAATAGCTTCTATTCCGTAAGTCAATGGGATTGATATTAAAGCGTGAGGAAACTAATCTAAGTTTAAGCTCTCGTACCGGCATTTCCAAGCTATAAAAAACCCCTTGCTTTCCTTTGTTGCTTTCCACTAAATCATAAATTAGCTGCAGACCTAATAAAGACTTTCCGATCCCTGACTTTGCAGAAATATTAATAATGTTTCCCGGCTCAAATGAACCAAAGCACCTGGCAAGGAAAGGAAATTGCTTTGAACGAATTTCTTCATATTCACCGGCGACGGCTTGGTCGATAAAGTTGCTAAAGTCATCGCCCGCAGCTATTCCATCCATAAAAGGGAATGAACGCTGCAATTGATTAAGGCTTTCGGATATTTCTGTAAACTGTATTTTCCCTAATTGATATTCAGATAATAGCCCTTCAGCTTTTTCCTCATAATGCTGATCCAAGAAACATTTGACTAACTCCTCCCTGGATATATCACTAACAAGCCCGCAGCCTGTCAATGTTCTAAAGTCAAATTCAGGGAATTTTTCCTTTATGTTTAAGACAATTATTTCCCTGCGTGCCTGTCCGTTAGTTACTTCGTTAAATATCAACTCAAATATTCCCCGGTTTATGTTACTGAAATATTCAGTCTTTAGGACTGTATAAAATTTGCAGGCGTCCACCGGTTCAAATATCATGTCTGTTATTATGTCCATTTCATAAATCTGTTTCTTTGCCATGATATTATTTAACCGGTTTACGATCTGATTATTTTCCTTAAACATAATGAAGCTCCGTTAATTTTATTTTGGGTCTTTCCGCTGAGGGACTTGTTTTAACTTTTTGCAGCCAGTTCGATATAAAGTTTTTATAATTGGTTAAGTGCTTTCCCTTCTCTCCGATCCACCCTTCCATTTTAGAGAACTCCCGCGGCAGGTCTTCAGATGTTAAGGCAGGGTATAATGTCAATAGCTCCCTTTTGTAGGTTTCCGTTATAAAGAAATAATCATTTTTATAAAATATAGGTTCTTTAATTCCTTGTAAGTTCCCAATATCGATTGAAGAAAATTTCTTCCCCTTATTATATATATTATTGTTTGTTTCTGTTGGTGATCCGTCGGTGATCCGTCGGTGATCCACCTTTGGAAATTCACCCCCCGCATCCCCTTTATTATCAATGGTCTCCGCATTTGTAGGGTGATCACGTTTCGTTCCGTTTGTGTTCCGTTTGGTGATTCGCCCTTTATTATCAATGGTCTCCGCATTTGTAGGGTGATCTATTTTTTGAATAACTGTGAAATAGGTGTATTTGGTTGTGGTCTTTACTTCTAAATACCCGGCATTTTGCAGCCCTTTTAATATTCTCATTACTGTTGAAATACTCAGATCAAATTCTTTAGCTATTTGTCGCTGTGAACCGATAAACGAACCCTCTGGGATGGTAATAACTTTGTTATCGAATAAAAACGTATTCGTTTTGTGATTTGCATGGAGTAGACAGTATATATATACCGCAAGATAATTAGGTTTATTGAAAAATGGTGCATCCATTATACCCCTGTCCAATTGGATAAATCCGTTATTCATGCAGCATCCTCGCCGGTTGTTTCTTCTTCATAGTTCCGGAGGGTTTCTTCCATTTCCATTAAGTCTTCCCGCTCCATACAATCCAAAACTTGAAACACAAAATCGGCTTGGATCAATAGCTCAGCGGAAATATTCTCATGTAAGGCTGTGAGGATATTGTTGATCCGCTTGTTGGCGAAGTCCGGGGATTGGTTAAGCTTCTGATATTCAGACTCGGCAAGCCTGCTACAATGTACCAAGCCTTCAAAATATCCCTTTAACAATTCTATTTCTTTAGGTGTGATCTTCATATTGTCTCCATTAAACAAAAAAGCCGCAAGGGTATGGAGCTTGCGGCTAAAATGTTATAAACTTATTTTTATCCATACCTTAAATCCGAATCAATATTTTCAAATAACATACTAACTTTTATAAAGCGAGCATGTCAATTTAGGTATGTTCTTAGGTATGTCTTAGGACGTTCGATAACGGTATTTTCCTGTTATCGATTACAGGTATTTACTAAATTCAGAGGTGTGCTTTTTATTTTTTGCGGGGACGCCTGTGATTATCAAACGCAATATTTAATTTCTCAAATTGGTCGGAACCATCTTCGAGGAATTCTTTTTGAATCATCTTAGGATTTTCTTTCCAGAGTTGTGTTACTGCAGCCCGTAATGACTGCCTATAGCTCAATTTCAAATCATTATGTTTATATATATCGATTGCAGTCTCAAATATAGTTCTGTCATATATTCTCTTGTCCCAGGGTTTACTTTTTGTTCGAATAACGCCAATTTCATAATCCTTTTTTGCGGCTATATAATCGAAGGCATTATTAAAATAATAAGCAATGGATTCATAATGATGAAATGTTTCTGATATTGCAGCCCGTTTTACCCAAAATAGGAAACTATCTGAATCAATTTCCGGATGATTATCATTGAATTCTTTTTTTTCTTTTTTTGTCGGTTTGATTGATTTGAGCCACGCAACATCACTTCTAAATCCTTTAACTTCCTCACTGTAAATTGCTTTCAGATTTAGGACTAAATCCTTCGAAAGTTTTTCCCTTAACTCGCTAATGTAAGATTCAGACAGAGGGTAATGACTATTAGTTGGTGGGGTTGTTAATCTCTCAATCTTTTTTTGGAAAATAGGTTCTAAATCTTTTATTAATTGGTTTAATAATTGCTTTTTCATTTTTCCATACCTTCTAAAATGTTAATAATTATCTGTCTTAAGCTCGTTATTTTTCGGTTAATATGCAATACTATTTTAATAAATATCCCCTCAACAATAGAGGGGATAAAAACGGCTTCATTAGGATGTCATCACGGCATTTGTTTTAATGAGTTGATAGTTGATACCCGTTAATATTCACTTGGTAGCAAGATGACGTCATCAATCTTCCATACAGTAGTCTCCCTCAGCGGAAAATCTGTATATTCTATTTCTTCAGGTGTTTTCATTTTGTGCCTCGGAGCTTATCAATGGATTGTACTAATTCCTGAAAGCCATCCGCCAACATCTCGAATAATTCCGTATTATTTTTGTCGCAAGTATAAATATAGCCTGCTATAAGGTCAATTTTCTTCTTTTGCTTTTTAACCAATTTTTCAAGTTGTTTTACGGATAAACGTTTTTTTGATTTTCGTAAATTTGAGTTCATTTTGTTAGTTCCTTTAAGTTGTTTGTTGATAGTTCCTATTTGTTGCATATATCCTCCGTCTGATTTAGTAGATTAACCACGTCCTGAAGGTCTGATTGTCTCAGGTGTGAATATATTTCGGTAGTCTTGGTGTTGGAATGTCCTAATAGCTTTGAAACAAAGAATAAGGATACGCCCTTTTGGATCAGTAAGGAAGCGAAGCCATGACGGAGGCTGTGAAAATGGAGCTGCGGGTTTATTGCAGCTTTCCGGACGGAGGCTTTGAATTGGTGTGATATATAATCCCCCTTGTAAGGCTTTCCGGTTGTATCTGTGAACACAAAATCCCCGCATTTCTGTATGTCTAATTCAGTTAGTATCTGTAAACATCTAAGATTTAAGGGAATAGTTCTTACTTTTTTAGACTTGGTGAGGGTTGTACGGTTATCAAGTGTTATCAGTTGGTTCTTAAAATCAATCTGTGACCACTGCAAAGAGAGTAATTCCATTAATCGAAGCCCTGTTAAGAATGCAACTTCATATAAATTCCGTAGGTTGTGGCTTGGTGTTGCTCTTAGAAGTTCGTTAAATTCCGTTTCTGAGAAAAATAAAGGCTGTTTCTCAGGAAGTCGAAATGGTTTAATCTTGGATACGGGGTTTACCGTAAGAAGTTCGTTATTAACTGCATACTGAAACAAGCTGCTAAGGTTTATCCGGTCTTTCCTTACCTGGTATATTCCGGACGTCCTTAACCTTGCTTCAAAGTACGCCCTGAGTTCTGAAGTTGTTATCCTGCTCAATTCAGTTTCAGGATTAATCAACTCTTTGAAGTTCCTGAAAGTTGATTTAAGTGCGTCCTGTGTGTTTCTGGTATGGATCAACTCTGAATGTTTAAGGAAACTTTGAATCAGTTCCTTTAGTGTGATAGTTTGCGGTTTACTCCTGAGTTGCTCTTTGTACTGATTCAGGAAAACATACGCCTCCGCTTTCGTACGTTCACCGGTGCTAACAATTTGAGGCTTCCCCTGTGTGTTGATAAAACGGATATAATAAACTCCGTTATTCCGTCTAAAAAGGTTCATGTTACTAACTCCTTTTAGTTCCGAAATTTGGATTATTAGGTATCAATTCTTGCTACAGTCTCCCGTAAGTGCTTTAATAACAAAGGGGATCGGCGGTCTTGAAAACCGTTGTAGGCGTAAGTTTACCGGGGGTTCGAATCCCTCCCTCTCCGCTTACAAGCCCTTGTTTTACAAGGGTTTTGTGTTTTCAAATCTATCAAATCCCCCCCAAATGTCCGGATGTGGAAAACGAAGTGCTTATTTATTTTATTTTTTCTGATAAATGAGTTATTATTGGATTATTAAAATAGAAAACTATTTGTTAGTTTGACTTTATCAAATGATGCATAGTATGTCACGGATTGAGGATATCCTTCAGTTAAAGATAAAACATAAAGATAAACAGACTTTGAATAATCCCAAATCCCACAAACAATTATTGCCTGTTTTTGATGCCATAATTAATTCTGAAGCTAATAATGGCGTGAAGAATGTATATATTAAAGCAGCGAAAGCAATTAAAAAAGAAAGGAGTTCTATATGAACGAAAAATCAGAGAACAGCGAATGTTGTCCAAAGTTTGATCCCGCTCTATGGAATGAAAAAACTTTTGAATGGAACAACAAGAAATTTATACTGGATAAAGTATTTACCCTGCTCTATATTCCTGTGAATTTCGGTTCAGTTATGACAAGAGTTACTGAACAAGTACGGAAAGCCGGTGGAGTATTTCAGGAGGGTATGGCTTTGTCGGAACATACATCAAGGTGGAATATGGATATTTATCTTGCTGTGGATAAGGAAATTTCCGGGGCAGAGAATAAAAAGCTGAGCGGAAAGTTTTTCAGTAAAGTGTATGAGGGCGATTTCAAAGAAACCGGCAAATGGCAAAAAGATTTTGAGAATTACTTAAAGACTAAAAATCTCAAGACCCGAAAAATTTATCTTTGGTATACTACTTGTCCTAAGTGTGCTAAAAAATACGGCAAGAATTATGTGGTATTTTTAGCAAACTTGACTTAAGGACCCGAAGAGACCGTGATTTATAAGTAAGGGCGTTATTAAACCGCCCTTAATTTCAATTCCCTTCCCGGGGTCCAGGGTGCTTTTATCCGGTTCATTTCAGACTCGAGTACTGAAATTTGTTTTATTAGTTCGCTTGACACGGGAATTATATCTTCCACCATAGCTTCGTATGTGTTTTTTCAGTTTGAGTCACGTTTGCGGTTGAGCGGTAATGGGTATAATAAAGGATTCCCAGCCGCTCCTTAAGTGTTGACGGTGAGGGAGGATTCTCTTCCGCACTTGGACTGCTTGACACTATTTCGAATTTGTCTTTTTTCTTAACCAATCAATTAAACGATGAAGAAATTACTCTTATTAGCAAAATTAACCGCAATTTGTCATACTAATTGGCAGAAGTCAGGATAATTGAGCAGCTAATTTTTTAAGCGGTCAATAAATATGATAAAAAACGGGGATATTTTCCAAGGGGACGTCCACTCAAGTCAAGTACGCATTCAGTACGTATTCACCACGTATTCAGTACGCGTTCACTACGCATTCACATTGAATGAGGGGTGATATTTCAGGGATCAATAGGCAGAGAATAAATACAAAGGGTGGCTAAATAACCACCCTTTTATTGATATAAATCCAATTCTGCTTTACTTAAGCATCATCATTTTCTTTGTCTGAACAAATTTGCCTGCCACTATCCTGTATATGTAAATTCCGGAGGAGACCATTACTCCCGAGTTGTTCCTTCCGTTCCACTCGGTTGTGTAATACCCCGTTTTCAAATCATCGCTCAGTATTGTTGCTACTTCACGACCAAGGATATCGTATATTCTAAGGTCTACACGGCTATCTTCAGGTATTGTGAACTTAATCTGTGTGGTCGGGTTAAAAGGATTCGGGTAGTTCTGACTCAGCGAGTAGCTTTCAGGTGTCATGTTTAGCTCTGAAATAATGGAGGTCAATTGTGATTCCTGAAATATTACTGCATCTGCTCTGAGTACAAATGAGTCTCTTCTGGCTATGTTGATACTATCAGGAGGATAGAATGCGCTCACGAGGGTCGTATCATTATGCAATTCGACTGATCCGAAGATTGTTCCGCCTGAACCGTGATAATCCTGACCACCTCTTAAGAATGGATAACTGCCTAAGAAGACTCTGCCGGTTCCGGTTAAGCCATTCTGGTTAATTATCTTGATATCAGGTGAATTTTCACCAACATGGTTGATAACGTACTTTGCCTGAGGTGAACTGATGCTTGAAGCAATAGATAGTTGAACGTAGACATCAAAAGTGTCAACTTCGGGTTCACTTGTTCCGGGTCT